>Ga0172377_10002305_pt1 | contig 19476 bp, 9 predicted proteins | sample Pumphouse3metaG_FD_119749 | JGI IMG/M metagenome (GOLD analysis project Ga0172377, IMG submission 119749) | Leachate microbial communities from a municipal landfill in Southern Ontario, Canada - Pumphouse #3 metaG | ecosystem: Engineered > Solid waste > Landfill > Unclassified | place: Canada...
AATCGGGGGATAGGTGCGCAAATAGACTGTAGCGGTATGATTCCCCGTAGTAGGAGCCGTGCTGAACAGATGAGTGATATCTGCGCCATAGCTCTCACCAGGATCCAATTCCAAATAGTTCAGGAAATTCTCTGGGGGAATGATCTCGGGATAATCGCCATCCACAGCGATAAAGCCCAGTCCACCGGAAAAGTTTTGGTACCAGGCAGTAGTACCTTGATTGTGAATGGTAAGTGTTCCCGTGATAGACTCGGTGCTTATATGGTTTAGGACGAAGCTGAAATCCAGATTATCGATCGCAGTAGAACCGTTACCCACTGTAAAGCTCAGAACGGGACCGATAGGATAGGCAGGTACTTGGTTGTAGCAATGCACCTGCAGGTAATGAGTACCCACATCATGCTGCTGGATAGTGCTATGTTCAACTTCTTTTTCAAAAGCTCCATAAGACTCAATGTGAATCTCGTTTTCTATGGGCAACCAAGCCATACCAGGTCCTAAACCGTCCATCCACAGCTCAAAGTTTGCTGAAGATCCAAAATAATAGTCGAGTGTATTACTGGTGTTGTTTTCGATCCGGAAAATCCCTTTGACATTCATTGGATTGATGTGGGTAAGCTCCAGGTGATAGGTCACTTGCCCCCAGGCAGCAAAAATCAGGAGCAAAAAGACTGATACTAAAAGAAGTTTTCTCATGGTAAGCTCCTTACGGTTATCCTCTCGAAAAAAGCGGATATTAGTTCTTTTCCACAATGATAATTTACTGATGTTTCAGATGAGTGTCAACCAATGATTGCGATCTGCTACATGATTTGAGTATTTTTTGTTGATATCAATCAACATATATGTGTTTTTGCCTGATCCCATCCAGGTTTTCTGTATATCCATCATTCGGTGACATTTCTCTTTGAATTCGGATCAATGTAATTAGCTGGAGTCATAGAGGTAATATGAAGAATGAATAGCACGCGGAAATTCGTGGATTGAGACAAAAGCGTCAAGATGACACTTCCGCATTTTTGATCTTTGGATTATCCAGACATCAAGCAGATATCATCGGGTTATCATCGAGTGACGACTGCATAATAACGCCTTTATATCAGCTTCAGACTTCCTTGATCCTCAGAATGAGGATAGGCGAGATTAGCCCGTCAAATATCACTCCTCCTGATCTGCACTAACGACCGTAACCCGGTAATACATGTGCTGAGCGCCAAGTCCCACTCCCACATGACGATACTGGGTATTCGGGTAAGCGATCGGGGCCAAAAAGTAAAAATCTCCCAAGGGATCAGTGGAGCCATTGAAATATAGAAAGTAGTATTGGGAGGTACGGTTGCTGCCATCAACATCTCTTGTGATGGGCTCCCAAGAGACTATTGCATCGTTTCCATCCATGATGATACTGGTGTTCACGCCGGGGATATCTGCCGGATAGACAGTAATATAAGCCACTTTAGTGATGCTGGCGCTGGCAGTTCCGTCTCCCACACTGAGGCTGATATCATACACTCCGGAATGGGGAAAGGTGATGAGGGGATTTTGGAGGCTGCTGCTCTGATCTCCAAAGCTCCAATTCCAACTGGTGAGGGGTGACGCTCCCGCGCTGCTGAGATCGGTGAATTGCACGCTCAAAGGCGCAGTGCCAGACAGGGGATTTGCACTAAAATCAGCTTGTAACACGGTAGGGGGATTCCAGATAAAGCTGCTGCCTTGCGCGGGGTACTGACTGGGTGTAGCCGCTGCCGTATCCTGGGTTTGAGTTCCGGCTACCGTGGTATCCCAACTTCCGCCCAAGGCAAGATAACGATTGGCAAAATTTACTCCATTGCTTGCCGGAGACGCTCTCATCCCCACCTGAACGGCAAAGGCTGTGGTCACCTGAATCTGCCCATAATTGATCGCTATACTCATATCCGCTTCCCGCAGTTGAATCTGGAAATTGAAGGAATCTCCGCTGATATCGTTTCTGCCGTAATGCTTCCATTGAATAGTCACTTTACGCTGTGGTGCGCTACCGGAACATCGGAGCAGGATGCTGGAGCCTTCCTGAGCACAAATGTTATTACCAAAGGCGGCTATGCGCGCTACCAAAGTTTCATCCTGCTGACCGCCCAGAGTAGTACTGAGAGGCATATAGATGAGGCTGGAACGCATATCCACGGCTTGATCGGCATAGGTGGATTTGCCCAAAGCAATCCAGCCATCCACATGCACGCCGATGCGATCGAAGCTCTCTCCCGCAAAAGTGAAGTCAAAACCAAGGGGAAAACCGGGACCGGACGATACTGAATTGCTACCCGTAGGAAGCTGGGGATTGCAGATATATTGCCGGTCTGCTCCGGCAGAGCCCAAAGCGATACCTTCTGTGATCTCTTCATATACGCCGGTAGCATATTGGAAACTATAGTCGTTCAATAGGACATCAGCAGGGAGCAGACAGATCAGGGAGGCAAACAGTATCTGGCATAATAAGCGTTTCATTCGTACCTCATTCAGACTATCCAATAGATAGTACAAAGTTATCTATACTAAGAACAATTTCAGGTTTATGGATAGAATGTCAAGCTAAAAGTGACTGGATTAGTTCTTTGTTCTTGGTTTTCTAGTGTTGCAGCGCTGCAGTTGAACGTTCCTTTGCGCTGCACTGTTGATGTTGATGGTGCTTGCCTGAGCCAGGAGGGCGATACCAGATTCACCCCTCCTCAATCGAATATGCGTTATCTGCGCTTTTATCTGCGTAAATCTACGTGAAATCCAACGAAAGCAGGTGATAATTCGTGATAATCAGTGTTTATCTGTGGACAAACGAAGAAGAAGCGGCAAGATGCCGCTTCTACATTGCTGACGTAATCGCATTATAATCCCCAGATCTCCTTTGCGTATTGCTTGATCACGTAGTCTGAAGAGAAAGTGCCCATATTGGCAACGTTGCAGATGGATTTTTTGTTCCACAGGGCCTCATTATCGTAATCTTTTGCCACTTTGGCCATGGTGTCTGCATAAGAGCGAAAATCCGCCATCAGACAATAGCGATCGCCAAACTCGCATAGTTCTTGCAGGATGGGTTTGTACAGCTCTGGTTGAGAGGGATTCAGAGCATTGGAAGCGATGAAGTCGATCACGGCTTTCAGGTCTTGATCTCGATTAATGTATTCCATGGAGTTGTAGGATGTTGCGCGCAGGGCTTGGATTCCAGCGGCATCATTCCCGAATATATAGATGTTTTTAGCGCCGACTGCTGCTTTGATCTCGATATTGGCTCCATCAAGAGTGCCCACTGTGAGCGCTCCGTTGAGGGCAAATTTCATATTTCCGGTACCGGAAGCTTCGGTTCCTGCCATCGATATCTGTTGAGAGATCTCAGCAGCTGGCATTATCTGCTCTGCCAAGCTGACGCGGTAATTTGGCAGGAACACCACTTTAATCAGCTTTGCCAGTTCTTTATCCTGGGCAATCCATGCTGTTATGTCGTTGATAAACTTGATGATAAGCTTTGCCATATAGTATCCGGGAGCGGCTTTTCCTGCAAAGAGGAAGCTGTGAGGGCATAGCGGGCGCATGCCTTTGTCGCGTATCTGCAAGGCTAGGTGAATAATGTGTAAGGCATTGAGCAGTTGTCTTTTGTACTCGTGAATGCGTTTTACATGAAAGTCGAAGATCGAATCCGGATTGAGCTCGATCTTGTCCATTTTCTTCATCTGCGAAGCGAAGGATATCTTGTTGTCTTGCTTCACCTTGCCCCACTGTTTTACAAAGATGGCATCAGCGGTAAATTGCTCCAGGGCCTTCAATTCCGTAAGATCATCCATCCATTTTTCGCCGATGGCATCGCAAATCAGTTCCGTGAGGGACTGGTTGGACAGGATCAGCCAGCGCCGCGGAGTAATGCCGTTGGTCTTGTTATTGAACTTGCCGGGGCTGAGTTTATAAAATCCGGCAAAGAGATTGTGTTTCAAAAGCTCAGTATGCAGTGCTGAGACGCCATTAACGCTGTGTGAGCCTACGATGGCGAGATTTGCCATACGGATCGCTTTCTCCGGGAATTCCTGCACGATCGAGAGCTCGGAGATGTTGTCGCTATGCAGGCTAAGGGATTCCAGGAAACGGCGGTTGATCTCGTAGATGATCTGCAGGTGACGCGGGAGAACCGCATCCATTATCTGTGTAGTCCAGGTTTCCAGGGCTTCAGGCAGGATTGTGTGATTGGTATAAGCAAAGGTTTTGGTGCAGATGTCCCATGCCTTGTCCCAAGGTAGATTCTTCTCGTCCACGAGGATGCGCATCAATTCCGGAATGGCGATGGCCGGATGCGTGTCGTTCAACTGGATGGCAACCTTTTGGGGCAGTTCCGTAAGGCTGTCGTGGATTTTCAGATAACGGCGCAGAATGTCTTGCAGAGTGGCGCATACAAAGAAATACTCCTGCTTCAGGCGCAGTTCTTTGCCCTGCAGAGTGTCGTCCTTTGGATACAGAACTTTGGAGATGATTTCACTGTTATTTTTGTCCGCCACTGCACTCACATAATCTCCCTGATTGAACATGTTGAGGTTAAAATCACGTGTGGCTTTAGCAGACCACAAGCGCAGGGTATTTACCGCCCCGTTTCTATAACCGGGGACCATATAATCGTAACCCTTGGCATTCACATACCTTTCATTGTCCCATGTTGCTTTCAGTTTGCCGCCCTTGACCTCCGAGAAATGAACCTGGCCTCCGTATCGGACGGGATAGAGGTGCTCGGGCTGGGGAATCTCCCACACTGTGCCATAACGCAGCCAGTTATCAGGAGATTCCACCTGATAGCCATTATGGATACTTTGGCGGAAAATACCGTATTCATAGCGGATGCCATAACCATAAGCGGGGATCTTCAGGCTGGAGAGAGAATCCAGAAAACAGGCTGCCAGGCGCCCCAAACCACCATTACCCAAGCCTGCGTCCCATTCAATTTCCGCCAGTTCGCTCATGTTGAACCCGAGTTTTTTCAGCGCTGCAGTAGCTTCAGATACTATGTCCAGATTGATCAGGGCATTGCTGAGAGCTCTGCCGATGAGGAATTCCAAAGAGAGGTAGTACACGCGTTTGGCATCTGCTGCATATTGATCTTGTTGGTATTGCAGCCAGTTATCCGTAAGGTAATCCCGGATGGTGAGAGCAAAAGCCACATAGCAATCGTATGCAGTGGCGGAAAAACGATCCTTGCCCAAGTCGTATTTGAGGTTATGAAGGAATCTGTCTACGATTGTATCAACAGAGATGTCAGTCGACGAAAACTGCCATCGATCATTTGGTTTTAGCTTCATAAGAACTCCTTTTCTGCAGAGTTTTACTGCAGATAAACATAGGTAACCGCAGAATCAAGCATAATTATAGTATAGTACGATAGCAATTTAGGTCAAGAAATATCTTGTTCGTAGTAGTTCCATATTCTGATGTAGGAGATGTACCGGATCCGGATGTGTGGCTAGACACTCTTCTTTCCACAGACTAGCATGGATTTTCACGGTCAATTGTGATGGTTCAATAGGGCGTAGCCTATGCCACAGGCCGAAGGCCGTTCAACAGCGAAGGCGAAGCCTGAGCATTCAACCAATATGCGCACTGCTGATGAGGCATTTCCCAAGAAAAAGCTTGACTCCCCTCTCTTCATCAAAACTGATGAATAAAGTAACAAAGATATCGAAAAGGAATAGCTAATGGTAGGATTTGCACTCACATATACTACACTGGGAATTGATGCGCTGCAAGTTGCGGTAGAATGCGATCGGGAAGGCACCATGCAACAGGGCGTAAACATCGTAGGGATGCCCACAAACGCGGTTAAGGAGAGCAAAGACCGGGTATTTGCCGCTCTGCGCAACAGCGGAATATCCTATAAAAGTGCCCGATACACTATCAATCTAGCTCCGGCAGATATCCGCAAGGATTCTTCCGCATTGGATATGCCCATCGCTTTGGCTGTTGTGATGAACAACCACGGCATCCCGGATCCCGGTCTGCAAAAGATTGCTGTGGTGGGAGAGCTTTCCCTGGATGGTAATGTCCGTCCTGTAGATGGAGTATTGCCGATCGCTATCTCTGCTCAACGTGATGGTGTGGATATACTGATAGTTCCTTACGAGAATGCCGAAGAAGCCGCTATTATCGACGATATCACTGTGATCCCCGTTACTTCGCTGGCAGAGACAGTCCGCTACTTGAAAGGCGAGACCAGCATAGAGAGGGCAAAGGTTGACCGGGAGAAGATCTTTCGGGTGTTGAACGACTTTCCTTTGGACATGCACGACGTAAAAGGGCAGTATCAGGTGAAACGCGCTTTGGAAGTTGCGGCTGCAGGCGGGCACAACCTCCTGATGATCGGGCCTCCCGGCAGCGGCAAGACCATGCTCGCACGGCGTGTACCCACCATCCTGCCGGAGCTTACATTGGACGAAGCGCTGGAAGCCACTAAAATCCACTCTGTAGCGGGATTTTCCAAAGACTTTCGCAATGGTATCCTTACTACTAGAGCCTTTCGGGCCCCTCACCATACGATCAGCGACATCGCCTTGATCGGAGGAGGAACCTATCCCAAACCCGGTGAGGTGAGTCTCTCTCATCGGGGAGTACTGTTTTTGGACGAACTGCCGGAGTTTAAGCGAGCTGTGCTGGAAGTATTGCGACAGCCTCTTGAAGACGGCATTGTAACTATATCCAGGGCTTCCACCAGCCTCACATTCCCGGCAGAATTCATGCTGATCGCCTCCATGAACCCCTGTCCATGTGGATATTTCGGGGCAAACATACCCAATCACGAATGCACATGCGAACCAGGCTTTATCAGCCGATACCGCAACCGTGTATCCGGCCCTTTGTTGGATCGCATCGACATCCATGTGGAAGTACCCACTGTGGCGTATAAAGACCTAAGCGCCCTACCTTCCGGAGATTCATCAGCCACTATCCGCGAGCGAGTGAACAAAGCCCGCGAGATTCAGCATAAACGCTTTGAGAACAAGGGAATATTCAATAACAGCCAGATGAATAGCAAGATGATGCGTGAGTTTTGTCCCCTGGATAGCGCAAGCCATGCCCTGATGCAAAACGCCATCGATAAACTGGGCTATTCTGCCAGAGTCTTTGACCGCATCCTGAAGGTGGCCAGGACTATCGCAGATTTGGATAATGCGCCCACCATCAAAAGCGACCACATCTCCGAAGCCATCCAATATCGCACTTTGGATAGAAAATATTGGAGTTAATCCCAATACCCCACGTATAATGATAAAGAAAATGGAGGAATAATGTTCCGATATCTTAGTATAGTATTGTCCCTGATATTACTATTTGCCGTAAGTGCTTGCAGCAGAAACAAACAGGTAGAACCCAAACAGGTTTCTACAGAGCAGAATGTAGTAGCGGATAAAGTGCCTGCTCCAGCTAAGATTGACCGGCAGCACTTTGAATATCCTTACAGTTTATGGGAACAGGTAAATAGAAAGAATGAGAACCTCTTTCTTTCCCCCCTTAGCATCAAAGCTGCCTTGGGAATGGCTTATACCGGCTCCCGAGGCAACACCGCCGATGAGATTGCCAAAGTGATGGGATACGATTCCAAGCCCGATCAGGAACACCTTTCTTTCCGCAAAACTATATCCATGCTGAACGAAATCCAGCATCGGGGAAACGCGAAATTGAATATAGCCAACGCTATGTTCAATGCCAAAGCGAATGAGGATATCCTGATCCCCAATTATGCCAAGACATTGCAGGAATCATTTGGCAGCGAACTGTTTAGCCTGGACTTCAATAAAGCCAAAGATACTGCCGATTTCATTAACCAGTGGGTGGAAAAGAAAACTGAGAACCGCATTAAAGACATCATTTCCGAACGACAGATAGCCGACAGTAACGATGGAATGGTATTGGTAAACAGCATCTATTTCAAGAGCGACTGGATGACTCAGTTTGAAAGTTTCAACACCCGCAAGGGCATTTTCTATACCAGCTCCGAACGCGATGAAAAACAGAGCAAACCCATGCCTCTGATGCGTCAGACCGGCTCATTCCGTTATGCTGAGACAGGCAATTGCCAGTTGCTCGAGATGCCCTTTGCGGAATCTGAATTGGTAATGCTCTTTGTATTGCCCAAAGATATAGAAGAGACAAGCGCCGCACTGAATGAAGAAATGTGGACAAGCTGGATGAAGAGCCTTTCCCGCCCTCGTCAAGTGGAAGTAATAATCCCCAGATTCCGCTTGGAACACACTCTGGATCAACTGGTGGATACTTTCCGCACACTTGGCATTGCCGATGCATTCGACGCTGGTAAAGCGGATTTTTCCGGCATCATGAAAACCGGCGGTGCTCAGAACCTCTTTATTTCAGACATCGTACACAAAGCCTTTTTGGAGGTTATCGAACAAGGAACGGAAGCAGCGGCCGCCACTCAGGTCGGCTTTGCAAAGACATCCTTTACTCCACCCGATCCCAATATCCCGGTGTTCAAAGCCGATCAGCCTTTCTTGTGTATGATAGTGCACAAACCCAGCAATGAGGCTTTGTTTATGGCCAAAGTGATTAATCCGGACGACGCTGAATAGCTCCGTCGTGCATAATCTCAGATAATGCGATTGAAGTTCATTTGACCTTAGTATCTATATGTATACCTATTTATTACATGGTCAAATGGACTTCAATAGCTGAGGTGGTAACTATGCATTGTCCAAGCTACCCCTTAACATATTTTGACAGAGATAGATAGCATAGGTGTCTTGTTAACTCCAGCACATTGATACTTCTACCAAACGGTCCAATAGCTTCATTCCTCCTCTGGGTTATCGATACTTGAACCAGATATTATCGGGTTATCATCGAGTGAGCACAGGATGATAACGCCTTGATATCAGCTTCAACACTGGATAGAACAAGGGGAAAGAGGAGGAATGATTCAACCTAAGTAATGCGATTGGAACTGATATGGCCTTTTGTATCTTATTGCATACCTATACATTATTCGGTCAAATGGACTTCAATACATGGGGTGAAAACTATGCACTGAAGTCCAAGCCACCCATCCAGCGGCAGCGTAGGCCCATGGTAACGAAGCTGAAGCATTGTTTGCCCTGTAGATGATCCAATTGCGTTATCGCCGCAATTATCACCGGGGAGGGGCCGAATGCCCAAACGTGACCACCAAACATCATTACATCATATTTCTTGCGGATCGGGCAGATTTGTGATTCTGATATCCTGCTTTTCTCTCACCGAAGTCTGCTTCACCGGGTTCAGTGTGGCCACTTTCAGCCCTTCCACATTGTGTCCTGCTTGTAGCATATTTTCCTGCAGGACAGCCGCAAAAGACTCTGTGGTACCAGTTTCGCTATGACATAGTATGCAGATTTTTATTGTGCCAGATATGGTGCTTGACGTGAGTTGTCGTCACGCTTCCAGCGGTCGTCGATCCGAACGTCCACCGGAGAATTGTCCTTGAAGTATTTCACGATCGCATCCCGCAGATTTATATTGTGATTGGTCACGTTTTCGGCTGGGATGTCCATCAGCATGGTGAGTCCTGCATTACCCTGCATCAGGAAGTCTGTGGTGGCTACGGTATAGATCTTGTCCGGATCGAGGGGTTCACCTCCAACCAACAGGGTGGTCACGCGGTCAAAACTGGGACGTTGACGGGAATAAACCACTTTTACTCCGGCTACGATCAAGCCCGCTCTACTGCCTTCCACACGGGTTTCGATGATGCGGCGCAAGGTTCTGCCATCGCACTTGAAGCTGATAAGCATATTGTCAAAAGGCATTACTTCAAAGATATTGCGATAGGTGACGGGGCCGCTCTTGATCTCGGCCCGCACACCACCCAGATTCAGGAAGGAGAAATCTGCATCTACCATATATTTCATGGCTTCCACAATGGTATTGCCCATGGGAGATTGCGCATCTACATTGGTGCGGGAAAGGTGGTTTTTGGCATAGCCAATCACTTCATCCATGCCTTCTTCAGCTACTGCTACATAGCCTTCGATAAGGTCTCTGGCTTCGGGATCGGGAATAAACTGATCTTCAAAGAGGGTGATCATTGCACCTTCGCGGATGGCGGGGAGCTCATAACCTGTTAGAGTCTTGGTTTCCGGGTCTATGGTAAGAGTAAGCAAACCAAGGTTTGAACCGTAGGCATAACCTGTGATAACCATAGTGTGGGTCACCGGATCAATCCAGGGTTTGGGCCAGCCCTTATGAATGTGTCCACCGATAAAAAGATCGATACCATCCACTTCGCGGGCTAATTCCTGAGCATCGTAACCCCAGTGACCGCGTCGTTCTGCGTAGCGAGGATTTCCTTTTTCGTCGTAACGGCTCAGATAGGTCTCCACGTTATCATAGGGAAGCCCGGCATGTCCCAATACTACTACCAAATCCACTTTCTCTTCTTCCCGCAATATCTTTACATATTTGGATACAGACTCTTTTTCATTCAGAAATTCGATATTGCGGATGTTTTCCGGGAAGCTCATCTGTTTAGTATCTGTGGTGGTAAAGCCCAGAATGCCAATGCGTACGCCCATGCGATTGACAATGGTATAGGGAAAAGCATACCAGGGAATCTCTCCGGTCCTGGTGTCGATCACATTACAGGTAAGAATGGGAAAATTCGCTAATTCCAAAGTGGGTTCCAATTCATCCTGCAGGATGTCGAATTCATGGTTTCCGATGGTCATGGCATCATAACCGACCATGTTCATGTATTCAATTACAGACACGCCGTTTGTGACTGTCCCTACCGGGCGGCCTTGAAAGAAGTCTCCGGCATCCAGGAGCAAGGATTGACGGGTTGGGCTCTGCCAGCTACGCACGTGTTTGATGAGTGTAGCAGCCGACGCACCGCCTCCTAACTGGGGAGGGAAGTCCGGATTCATAAAAGTGGCTTGAGAGCGGTCTATGCCACCATGCACGTCATTTGACCACATGATGTCCAGACGCAAGTCCTCAGCCACAGCCAGGCTCAGCGCCAATATCAGCACTGATAGTAATATATATCTTTTCATAATAACCTCATCAAGGTCTTACCAGCTAAAAGAAATACCGGCATTGAAGCTGACGATGTTTTCCTTTACTTTATCAGGATTTTCCCATCCGCGGTTTTGAAGGTCTATATAGGAATTTGGCCAAAGTGCATAAGCCCCGCCAGTGTAAACTCTATCATCATAATATTTATCGCCAAAGAGATCCAACGCCTGGTATTCGCGCCAGCCATATCCAAAGCCAAGATCCAATACCCAGTTTTTGTACAGTTGAACGGAGGAACCACCGGTTATCTTGGGACTGATTACTTTCTTTGCGGCTCGATAGGTGAAGGGATCACCATTCAGATCCACATCCTCTTCCATGGTTTGGAAATAACTGCTAACAGCCTGGAATCCTAAGCGCAAAGGAATGCGGTTTACCACATGGTGTTCCACTCCGGCGTAGAAATTGAAGACGTCGTCGTAGATATCGTCCAGATCGCTGTATTGCACCATCTCCAGATCCGCTTTGAAAACGGTACGCATCACGTTGCGGGGGAAGTAACTAAAGCCAATTCTATATTCGGCGGGGAGATCATAATCTCCGTCCATCGATACCAGGGTGCTGTCCATTGCAGTGTTTGGTGATGCTTCCAGATAGGTAAAATCGCTACCGCTGATGTCCAATGTGGTTTTGGGGCTCATGGTAATTCCCATCCCCCAGCGGGGACCCATACGGAAAGCCGCACCAAGCTTCAGCTGCTGACCCTCAAGCTCCCAATCTCTGGTTCTGCTGTAATCGGGAAGTATGTTTTCACCTACGGTTTGCACAGCCCAATCGCTCCATCTGATCGTGGTTTCCTGTTCTACATCGGCAGACATCAAAGCATAATCCACGCCCAGATTCACATTCCAGTAATCTGCAATGTCAAAGCCGATACTGGCTGCCAGAGCAGTCTTCATCAGCACACCGCTGTTATCGATCTCGTTTTGGGCGATCTTTTCGGGATAACCGTCGTTATCGGTATTGCGGTTGTTGCGAATCTCTTCGCTGTACTTTCCGGAAAAACTGGTGTAGGGCGTATGATAAGTGCCGATTCCCAGATGCAATCTCCCCAAGTTCATCGCAGCGTAGCCAGCTCCGGCGAAATCCGTAAAAGCATTGATATTTGAGGCATAAACCGAATCATCTATATATGCGTCAAAGCTGTTGTAGAGCGGGAGCATGCGAGTGTCTTCAGCGCGATTGATCATAGTATTCAGGCTAAGTCCCGCATGGTTCTCCTGCGCAGTGATATTGGCAGGATTGATGGCTATGGATCCGGGGCGCATATTATTGTAGATCCCGGTGCCGCCCATGGCAAATCCGCGGGCATCCAAAATGCCGTAACGTTGCCCCAGTGAAGCCTGCCCATAAGGGGGATGTCCATAATAGTTGTCACTCACACTAAAAGCACCAAGCAAAGAGACCAGCATCAGCAGGCCAAATATAATCAGAGATTTATTTGATAACATGTTTCCTCCACGTTAGAAGCGATAATCAAGGGAAAAGCGGATTGTGTTTTCACTGTGTTCCACTCTCTCGGCATAAGTAAGCTGACCTTCCAAAGCCTCATCGGCGGGATTGTTGAATTGGCGGATTCTTACTTCTTTATCCTGATAGGTTTTATTGCGGAACTTGATATTCATATACATATTGTTTGAGATGCGGCTGGATATGGCGATCCATGCTTTGGCACCGCGTTCGCCCATAAAGTCGATTTCCATGTCTTCCCAATCCCAATGCGAGATGCCGTGTCCATACCAGTACAAGAAGGAACCCTGCAGTTTTACGCTGGGAGTGAAGTTGTGAGTGTAATTCACGCCGATGTAATCGCCAGTCATCAAGGTTTGTGCTGCAGCCATTGTATTGTTACCCGGTTGAGCGGGATAGGTAAGCGAAGTGTAGGGCGGGCTTAGCACGGTATTGTAACGATATTCCAGCTCCAAAAAGTCCCGGTTGGAAAGGAAAGTGCGGATCGCCACAGTGTATTCGTTGGTTTTGGATACTCCGCGTTCTGCTGTGTCGTCATAACGGTTCACCTGGTTCTTATAACGCAGTCTCATCGCCAATTGATACAATGGACGAAATTCCAGTTCGCTCTGGAATCTAGCACTGCGACGACCGTCTGCAAGCCGTTCCCACAAGTCCAGATAGCTGCGTCCCACAGTGAAGTACCTATTAAATTTGTATCTGGTCTCAAAGTAGAGCCCTTTTTCCGGTTGAGATTGATTGCTGTTTTGATACATGTCCGAGATCAGCGGATTGCTAAGCGCATAGATATTCTTTTCCAGGATGGTATCGTTGAAGCGCTCATGTTCTGAGAAACTATTGCTGTAAGGATTATCAAAACCAATGTCGTAGTTTCGATACAGGGTAATAAAATAGAGATTCTCAAATTGAGTGTGAGAGCTGATCAGGTATGCCTTGGGATCGTCGCCCAATTTGGTGTCTTCGCCATACTTACTCATCTCGGCATATTCACCTTGAATGGCAGTATTACCCAATACTGTGCCACCGTCAAAGCCGATAACGCGGCGATAGTCCCGGCTGTAGCGATCGGTCTGAGTGCCGTAGAGATTGCTGATTTCGGCATTCATGGCTTTCTCTATCTTGGGAATATTGTAGGAATCACGAAGCAGGATATTCTTCAGATCGTTAAAACCGGGCACCACAAAATGCGCATCTTCATACAAAGCAGTATAGGTTGTAAAGCCAAGTCTGGTACCTATTATGGGGCTCAATTCCAAATGAGTGCCCCACAGCTTTTCACGAATGGCGTCCTTGCGAGCCGCTAAATTGATGTATTGCATTTGATACGGGATATAAGCAGATCCCGGAGGTATCACCTCCGGATACAGAGATGAATTCATATACGCTTCTGCTTCCATCATTGTGTCGTTATCATAGGGCAGACTTGGAGTAATATAGGAAAAGAACTTATTCTTATCGGCACTTACCGCACTGCCGTCGTCATAAGTATATCGAGCTGTGGCGCCGTCCATAAAGTATTGTTTGCCATCGCTATCTCTAAAGACATCATTGCCATATTCATCCCGCATTACATAGCTGCCATCTTCGTTGATGTATGCCAGGCCGTCTTTATCGTCGTCCGACACAAAGAAAGATGCGTTGAAATAAGGATTTGCCAATTCCACCGCTGCTCCGCGCAAAGCATATTGCGAAGCCTTGGACAGATCCGGAGTGATGCCCATGATGCGCTTACTAAAGCCAAATCCGGTCTTGCGCGAGCTGTAGAAATCGGTATTCTCCATCGTTAAGCCCTCGCCGTAAGTGGCGCGGTAATGCCCCAGATACATCTTTAGGGATGTGTTGTCCAGCCAGGGTATCTTGGTATTTTCGTAGCCGGCATAGTATTTGCTGCTGTTCCAAAAGTCTTCGGAATCCATGTATTGCCAGCCATCATGCGCTTTGGGGGAGTAATTCATGATACCCATCTTAAGATTGTTGCCGTAGCGCATCCGCAGTTTTGCAGTGATGTCCGGATGCACCTGATCAAGCTCGAAATAACCCCAGTAGGTTTTGCGTTTGTCCTGAGGAATTGTCAGCCAGTTGTTGCCATAATCGCTGGGCAGAAACGGCTCGTGCAGCATATCGTATTGACCTTCTTCAAAATAGCGGGTGTAGTACTGAATCTGAGCATCAAACATCAGCCTGTTCTTAACCGGAGGTTCTTTGAAATATACGTAGTTGCGCAGGTTTGTATAGCCATAATAGGAAAGCCCCATAGTACCGCGGAGGTCTCTGGTGTCGGCAATGGTGTCTCCACGTGCCACTCTTTTCAGGATGGCTGCGGCATCAACGGCTGATACGTTTGGCAGACTCACAAAGTCGTTGAAGTGCATGCGGTTTACGTTTTGAGGAGTCATCAAATAGTCTTCCCAAACGTCTGCCATACCCTCGCTGGCTCCTTCATTGCTGTCCAGCCTCTCGATCAGATCACTGATTTCCTCTCTGCGCAATGTCACATCATCGGTTTCAGTATATACAGAAACCACCACCAGCGGCTTCAGTTTGTTCATTGTGCGTTGATCTATGGACGGGATCTCGCGAAGATCATATATGCTGTCAAAAATCTTCACAAAAGTCCGGTATTCATAGATGTCCCGCGCTTGCGCCTCCGAGATAGGAAGCTGCTTCAATTCGCTCATGCCGGCGGTATTCAGATCCACCTTAGCGCTGAGCAGCCCTATAAATATCAGGGCAAGGAACATCAAAAAGAGCTTTTTCATCGCGTATCCTTATGCTGTCTATGCTTATAATAACTAAAGTATCGTGTATTATTACAAAGTAACCGGATTGTAGTCCGAATTCACACTCTAAAAACAGCTCATTATCTGTAAAGGGATTTTTTTATTCCCTGCTTTTGCTATTTTATCTACTGTTTTGTCCAAGCCGGCTGTCGTATGAAGAGATTAAGAGCTTTCTCCCGTTTCAAACTCACTTCTTGTATTTCACCTCGTTGTTAATAGCAGCATGACGGACAGGAGTACAGGGGGTGGGGACATCTCGTCACCACAGAGGCCAAGCCTCAACTGCAGGTAGCTCCGCTGCTTCTGTCTGCCTGGAGGTCGACACCCCTTATTTCCAACCTGGCTCCAATGATAAGAGCTTCACACAAAAACAGTTGACAGAATAAGCATGTCAGATTGTTTGGAAAATCTATGAATAAAATATATACATTGCTTTCATGGAGGATAAATGACTGCAACTAAACGCGTTTACCTATTTGGTAACGGACACGCTGAAGGTAAAGCCGATATGAAGAATCTGCTGGGTGGAAAAGGTGCAAACCTCGCCGAAATGAATCTCATCGGCGTTCCTGTACCCCCCGGATTCACTATCACCACAGATGCCTGTACTGAGTTCAATCAGGTTGGCCCCGAGAAAATGCGCGATATGCTAGCCAATGAAGTTAAAACAGCCGTCAAACACGTGGAACAAATCATGAGAATGCAATTTGGTTCCAACGAAAACCCCTTGCTGGTTTCCGTGCGTAGTGGCGCCAGAGCTTCCATGCCCGGTATGATGGACACCATCCTGAACCTTGGTATGAACGACAATGCCGTGCAAGGCATCATCAGAAAGACCAATAACGAGCGCTTCGCTTGGGATAGCTACCGCCGCTTTGTGCAGATGTATGGCGATGTTGTATTGGGCCTGAAACCCCAAAGCAAAGAAGAAGAAGATCCCTTTGAAGTTATTATACATCACATGAAAGAAGAAAAAGGCGTGAAGAACGACCTCGAACTGACCAGTGAAGACCTGAAGCAGCTGGTAGTTCTCTTCAAAAAAGCCGTGAAAGACAATACTGGTCACGACTTCCCGGAGGATCCATGGGATCAGCTCTGGGGTGCAATTTTTGCGGTGTTCGATAGTTGGAACAACGACCGCGCCGTCTATTACCGCCAGCTGAACGGTATCCCTCACGAATGGGGAACAGCCGTAAACGTACAAGCCATGGTCTTTGGCAATATGGGCGATACCAGTGCCACCGGCGTTGCCTTCACCCGTGATGCCGCCACCGGCGAAAACATCTTCAACGGAGAATACCTCATCAACGCCCAGGGCGAAGACGTAGTTGCCGGAATCCGCACACCTCAGCAAATCACCAAAGAAGGCTCACGAAGATGGGCGAAACTTGCAGGAATCAGCGAAGATGAGCGTGCAGCAAAATTCCCCTCTCTGGAAGAAGTGATGCCTGCCACATATAAAGAGCTCTTCGACATCCAGAAAAAACTTGAAAACCATGCCCACGATATGCAAGACTTGGAATTTACCATCCAAGACAACTAACTGTGGATGCTGCAAACCCGCAATGGCAAACGCACCGGATTTGCAATGGTCAAGATCGCCGTGGATATGCTGAAAGAAGGCATGATCGACGAAAAGACCGCACTATTGCGCATGGAACCGGAGAAACTGGACGAACTGCTGCATCCTGTATTCAATAGAGACGCTCTGGCAAAAGCACACGTGATAGCGAAGGGGCTGCCTGCCTCTCCCGGCGCTGCCACCGGTCAAATCGTTTTCTTTGCCGAAGATGCAGAAGCATGGGCCAAAGACGGCAAGAAAGTGATCCTGGTTCGCACCGAGACTTCTCCTGAAGACCTGCGTGGAATGAACGTTGCCAAAGGCATCCTTACCGCTCGTGGCGGAATGACCTCCCACGCTGCTGTGGTTGCCCGCGGTATGGGTAAATGCTGTGTTTCCGGCGCGGGTACCTTGCAGATCAATTACAAAACCCGCATCATGACTGTTGACGGCAAAAGCTACAAGGAAGGCGATTGGATATCATTGAACGGCTCCACCGGCCAGGTACTGGAAGGAAAAGTTGATACCCAGGATCCGGAATTGAGCGGAGATTTTGCCAGAATTATGGAACTGGCAGACAAACATACCAAAATGAAAGTGCGCACCAACGCCGACACACCCAAGGATGCTATAGTTGCCCGCAAATTTGGCGCAGTAGGCATCGGACTCTGCCGCACCGAGCATATGTTCTTCGAGGGAGAACGCATTAATGCCATGCGCGAGATGATTCTGGCAGACGACGAAGCCGGACGCAGAAAGGCATTGGACAAGCTTCTGCCCATGCAGCGCAGCGATTTTGAAGGTATCTTCACTGCCATGGACGGCTTCCCGGTTACCGTTCGCCTCTTGGATCCCCCCTTACACGAGTTTGTACCCCATGAGGAAAAAGATCAGATCGAGATCGCCAAAAGTCTCGGGATCGATCCCCTGAAAGTGAAAAACAGAGTGGACTCCCTGCATGAATTCAATCCCATGCTCGGTCACCGTGGATGCCGCTTGGGCAATACCTATCCTGAAATCACAGAGATGCAGGCGAGAGCCATCATCGAAGCCGCAATCAACGTTCAAAAGAAAGGCGTGAAGGTACTTCCGGAGATCATGGTACCGCTCATCGGAACTTTGGCAGAATTCAAGCTGCAGGAAGAAATCATCCGCTCTACCGCTGAGAAAGTCTTCCAGGAGACCAGTGAAAAAGTGCAATACTTGGTTGGAACCATGATCGAGATTCCGCGCGCAGCCCTTACAGCGGACAAGATCGCCGAAAGCGCTGAGTTCTTTAGCTTTGGCACCAACGACCTCACACAGATGACCTTTGGTTATAGCCGTGACGACGCTGGTGTATTCCTGCCCGTTTATCTGAAGAAAAACCTGCTGAAACACGATCCCTTCCAGATATTGGATCAGGAAGGCGTAGGCCAGCTGGTGGAACTGGGAACTACCCGCGGTCGCAGCGCTCGCCCGAATCTGAAAGTGGGCATCTGCGGCGAACACGGCGGAGAACCCTCAAGCGTGGAGTTCTGCCACAGAGTTGGCATGAACTACGTTAGCTGCTCCCCCTACCGCGTACCAATTGCCAGACTCGCGGCAGCTATGGCAGCAATCCGATAACTTCACACAAGCAAGCAGATATAGACCGGGATCGTTTCTTTGGGTACGGTCCCGGTTGCTTTTTTATCATTATATCCAGATACTTACAAATCTCCCTCCTTACACACACTTTCTCCATGCCCGCTTCTGTGTGGGTTTTTGGATTTGATTTTTCTTGTCCGCACCTTATTATATCTATATAATCGACACATAATATGGAGTAGATAAATGTCCGGAATCGTTTTCTTTAACACCCGTGACTTGGAAGCTCTCAGGAGTTTTTATCTGGATTCGTTGGGCTTAAATCTGTGGCTAGATCAAGGCAAATGCCTAATTTTTGAACATAATGGATTCCTGGTGGGATTCTGCATAGGAGAAAGCAGCCAGTCCCAAGGCACCATCACTTTCTTGTACGATTCGAAGAAATTGGTAGACACTGCTTACGAACGCTATAAAAGCATCAGCACATCAGCTCCGTGCGTAAATTCCAGTTTTAGGATATACCACTTTTGGGGAGCCGATCCCGAAGGTAGAATACTGGAATTTCAATACTTTATGAAAGCCTCGGAGATCCAGGAAGATAATAGTGGAATCGTAGAAATCCTGAATCCCGATGCCAGTAAACCAAAATTGCTGCTCACCCGTCTCTTGCCCCAGAAAGCGATGGAAAAGCTCAAGGAAGCCTTTGAAGTGCATGCCAATACCTCTGAAAGAGCGATGCTAGCTCATGAAATGAAAGAGCATATTACCGGGAAAGACGCATTAGTGTGCCTCTTGTCCGACACAATTGATAGAAGTTTGATCGAAGCAACAGATAAGTTGAAGGTGATCGCAAATTATGCTGTAGGCTACAACAACATTGATCTGGAGGCTGCCAAAGCCAGAGGCATAGCAGTATGCAACACTCCAGGAGTTTTGACCGAAAGTACAGCTGATCTTGCCTGGGCACTGATCATGGCGAGTGCCCGCTGTATCCCGCAGAGCGATAAATATACCCGGGAAGGGAAATTTGTG
>Ga0172377_10002306_pt1 | contig 19476 bp, 17 predicted proteins | sample Pumphouse3metaG_FD_119749 | JGI IMG/M metagenome (GOLD analysis project Ga0172377, IMG submission 119749) | Leachate microbial communities from a municipal landfill in Southern Ontario, Canada - Pumphouse #3 metaG | ecosystem: Engineered > Solid waste > Landfill > Unclassified | place: Canada...
ATTTATTCAGGCGCAACAAGTTGCGCCAAAATTTCGAGCCGTCAAGAGGCTCGACCAGCGCTTTCGGCCGCTGGATCACCGAGGCGTTACATCCGCCATTTTTTACTTATGAGACTAACGTCAGGCAAAGTCTTTACACGGCAAAATAAAGATATAAAATCCTATGTCTGCTTGTAAATTATGTTTTACGGAATTATTTTTTCTGCATCAAGTCGATATTTTTCGGCAATCAATTTTAACAAAAGGAGATCAGTGATGGGTAAGGTGATTAGCAGATTCCTGGCGGTGTTCGCAATGGCGTTGGCGGTAAGCATGAGCAGCGGTTGTGTAGTTGCTCTTTTAGGCTTGGGAGTCGGCGCCGGTATTGCCGGAACGGCCTATTATGAAGGTAAACTGACCGGAACAGTCGACGCGAAACCGCAGCAGGTCCAGGCGGCGACGGAAGCGGCTTTCAAGGAGCTCAAAATTCAGCAGATTTCATCGATGGGCGATGCTCTCAAGGCCACGGTTGGCGGTAAAGCTGAAAAAGATTCCTCCGTGACTGTCAGTATTGAACTCCAGAAAGACGGGAAAAGCAAGGTTGGCATCCGGGTCGGCACTTTCGGAAACCAGGAGCTTAGCGAAAAAATCTATAGCGAGATCAGCAAGCAGCTTTCGAAAAAAGGAAGCGCAAAATAATTTGTTTGCCGCTTGCGTAAAATTGACGGGAAAGGAAATGTTCAGGAATCCATTCCCGTCTTTTTATTTTTGTCGGGCGCTGTGCCTGCCGAAAAGCGGCAACAGGAGTTTTTGCGATTTTTATCTTCAACCCTTTTGCCTTTTTTTAAAAATCGTTGTATTGTTTCTATCTCGCGAGATACTATATTTCAAGGTTCGGAACTAGTTATTAGAAGGACAGTATGAGTTTTATTAATTTACAGGTATTCTGGTGGATTCCGGTAATTTTGATTTTTATGGGATTGCTGTTTTGGCGAGCGCGGGTACGCCGCAATAACATAATGCGCCTTATTCTTGGGCCGCGCGCCGAAGACCGCACACATGTAAAACTGTCGCTGGCAAGACGGTTTTTCCGTTTTATCCTGCTCCTGTGCGTAATGCTGATGCTGGTTATGGCGATCGCCAGGCCTGCCTGGAAATTACAGCCCGTACCGTACCAGACCCGCGGCCGCGACCTGATGGTTCTTTTTGACGTTTCCAAAAGCATGTTGGCCCAGGATGTGAAGCCATCCCGCCTCGCTCACGCGAAATTATTCCTCCGTGACCTGGTAAACCAGGCCGGTTCCGACCGTTTCGGGCTGGTGGCGTTTGCCGGCGACGCTTTCCTTGAATGCCCGATGACCACCGATAAAACCAGTTTCATCCAGTATATTGATGAACTTGACACCCAAAGCATCCCGCTCGGCGGCACCAACCTGCAACTGGCTCTTGAAACTGCGATGAAAGCTTTCGACGCGGCTGAAGGAAATAACCGGGCGATCATCCTGATAACCGACGGTGACGAGCTGACCGGAAACAGCAAACTGGCTCTGGCGCAATTGAAAAAAACGAAAATTCCGCTTTTGGTCGTCGGGGTCGGGAATTCCACAACTCCCGCTTTGATACCCGTGCCGCAGGAAAAAGGCCAGGGCGTCAAATTTATGCGCGACAAGCAGGGAGAACTCGTGAAAACTAAATTGAACGTCGCTTTAATGCAGCAGCTGGCGAACAGTACAGGCGGCTGTTTTGTTCACAGTGCTACTACCAATTTCGGGCTTGATCAAATAGAGGCGGGAATTAAAAAACTTCTTCCCGAAGACTTGGAAAAAGGTGAAAAAACCCGCCCGGTGGAACGCTTTTATTATTTTCTGACCTTTGCGACAATTCTTTTATGGTTGTGGATGCTGATCTCAGAACACCCAAGCAAAAAACGAAGGACGACGCCAAAACCTGCGGCGGTCATCGTCGGTATTCTGTTTGCCGCTTTCTGTTCGGAAGCGCAGGAACTGCAACCGGGAAAACTGCCGGAATCAGCCCTGAAAAAAGTTCAGGAAGCGCCGCAGCCGGAACCGGAAGTAACCGATCCGGTGAAGGCGTACAACCAGGCCCGTGAAATACAGTTGAAAAAAGAAAAAGGCGATTCGGCTAAACTTTATGAAGCCGCAATCAACCTTGCCGATAAAAACCCCGTGGTGCGGATTAATTCGTTCAATAACCTGGGCGTGGAACAGCATAAGAAAGCCAGACAGGAAGTAATGCAGGCTGTCGGACTGGTCAAACAGCAAAACCTCGATGGCGCAATCAGCCGGCTTGAGGGCTCCAAAAAAGTACTCGACCTGGCTGAGGAAATGTATGTCAAAGCTTTGAGCACAAAGGCTCCGGAAAACCCTGACAAGAATAAAGAAGCGCAAAAACAAAGCGCAATCAATGAAACCGCGGTCAATCAGCAGTTGCTTTTGAATGACCGGACAATGATCGATGAATTGATAAAAAAGATCAAAGAACTGAAAAAACAGCAGGAAAAAGCCCGGAAACAAACCCAGAAAGCTCAAAAACAACAACAACAGAAACAACAACAAAAGAAACAGGATCAGCAGAAAAAGCAGGATCAGCAGAAAAAGCAGGATCAGCAGAAAAAACAGGATCAACAGAAGAAGCAGGATCAACAGAAAAAACAAGACCAGCAGAAGAAGCAGGATCAGCAGAAGAAGCAGGATCAGCAGAAGAAGCAGGATCAACAGAAAAAGCAGGATCAACAGAAAAAGCAGGATCAACAGAAAAAACAGGATCAACAGAAAAAGCAGGATCAACAGAAAAAACAGGATCAACAGAAGAAGCAGGATCAACAGAAAAAGCAGGATCAACAGAAGAAACAAGACCAGCAGAAAAAGCAAGACCAGCAGAAAAAGCCTGATGATGAGCTGAAAAAAGCCCAGAATGAGGTTGATAAATTGAAAAAACAAGCGAATGATCTTGGCCAGAAAAAGCTGGAAGAAAAGGCTAAAAAAGCTAAAGAAGAGTTGGATAAAGCGGAAAAGTCGAGAGCCAGAGATGAGAACAAGAAAACGGAAGAGCACATAAAAAAGGCATTGGAACAGCTTCAGCCCAAAAAACAGGATAAAAAGGATAAGCAGAAAGACAAGAAAGGCAAAGGGCAGAATAAGAAAGACAACAAAGATAAAAATAAAGACAACAAAGACAAAAAACAGGATAAGGGCGGAAATAAAGACAAGAAACTGCCCAAGCCTCAGCCGCAAGCCGCCAAGGCTGCTCAAGCTAAGAAAGCCCCCAAGGATATTGATCCGAAGGAAGCCAGGAAGCTGCTGGAAATGATGGCCGGAAAGGAAAAAGATCTGCGGAAAGCCCTTAAAGCCTATCGTCAGCAGCAATATAAAAATAAAGACGTCGAAAAAGACTGGTAAACATTGATAGCCGTTTTATAAAAGTAAACGGTTTTAATTGTAAGTGAAAGGAAAACCGGGCGGTTTCCCTGGATGGCGAATGTCCTCATGTAAGGGAAATCCGGATATAATGCAATAATAGTGACAACTGAAAGGCTGTAGAGTTTTAAGGAGAAAAATGTTTAAAAGGTTTTGCGTAACAGTTTTATGTCTCATAAGTTTTTATGTTTCCGGCGCGGATATGAATTTGCGGGTCGGGATCAGCACCAAACGCCCGCTGGTGGGCGAAGTGGTGACACTCAATATAACCGCCGATGAAAGCCCGAAACTTACTTCTCTGCCCGGAATTGATAATGCGACCTGGCTTCCGAATTACAGCAGCACCTCCATGTCCAGTGTCAACGGCAACGCCAGATATACCAGGACTTATGCTTTCAGGATAAACGACAAGGGAACGGTTACAATTCCTGAATTGGAGGTAGAGGCGGGCGGAAAAATAAAAAAAATAAATTCCTTCAAGCTCGAAGCCGTAAGCGCCGGCGAACAGCGGGTTGAGGACGAAGAAGGCGGAGATGTGGCGATCAAGGATATTATTTTCGGTAAAGCCGAAATCCTGAACCTGAATCAAGACGAGTTTTATGTAGGAGAGGAAATATCCTTGGAAATAAGCCTTTTTCACTGGCAGCAGATCAGGGTGCTGCCCACCGAATATCCGGCGATCAGGCTCGATAAAATTGTTTTCCGGGACTACAGTCAGCAGAATCGGCAAAATTCGCGTTTCATAATAAAACGCGAAAGCTTAGTTACCCTGAAAGGTAAAAAGTTTATAAAGCAGTCTTTTGAAACCGCGTTCAGGGCGATTGCCCCAGGCGAATTTAAAACCGACATAAAAATACCGACGGAAATGCGTTTGCCGACGGAACAGCGGGACTTTTTCGGAAGACCGACCTACAAAAGTACTCCGTATGCGGTGAAAATTCCGTTTGAGGTTAAAATTAAAGCGTTGCCTCCGGTTCCGGAAAACTCCAACTTTCTCGGACTGGTAGGCAACTGGGACGTGAACTTTTCCCTGAAAGACAAAAAAATCAAGGTCGGTGAACCGCTTACTTTGTCTATGACGGTTTACGGGCTTGGAACGCTTGAAACTTTGAATGTCCCGTCCCTGGAAATTGAGGGGTTCCGGGTTTATCCTCCCGAAATCGACAAGAAAACGGCTTATGACGGCAGGGAACGGGCCGAGATAAAATATGTGATAATCCCGTTGCAGAAAGGGGAGAAAGAATTAAAGTTGAATGTTTCGGTATTTTCTTCGCTCCTCAAAAAATACAAATCTTTTGATTTTTCCAAAACCTTGAATGTGGCGAAATCGGATACGCCCGGTGAAAATATTAATTATTCAGCAACTCCTACAACTTCAATACCGGCTCCGGAATTCAAGGCTAAACAGGAAAAGCCGCGCTTAAATATTCTTTTCCTGAAAACCGAACCCGCCGGTAAAGTCAGCGTACCTTTATACCTTAACTGGTTATGGGCCTACATTGTTTTCGGTGTTTTCGGGCCTTTGTGCTGGTTAATCAGCGAAGCGGGTTTCCGGCGACGGCGGAAGCTCGGCAGCAACAAGGCTCTGCAACGCCGCCGCACTGCCCTGAAACGTAAGGGGAAAGTACTGAAAGCCATCAGGAAAAGTTCAGACGATGACTTGAATACCGTTATTCAGCACGAAGCCGTACCGTTCATAAACGATATGCTCAACCTGCCTCCCGGCACCACCACTTCCGAACTGGCGGGACGGATAAAAAACGCCGAGCTCGCGGAATGCATGACCAGTGTCGGCGAAGCGAGTTATCTGCCCGGATCGTCAAACCTGAACAAAAAGGAACTGAGGAATAAATTGTGTAAAGCTTTGAAACATCTGGTTGTCGCCATGCTGGTATTCATAATGCTGCCGACGCTTGACGCGGCGGAAAAACCGGAAAAAATAATCGAAAAAGCCGTAGAAACGGTAAAACCGGAAAAGAGCATACCTAAAACTTTCGCGGAAGCGGTTACCGCTTATGATTCCGGTGATTTTGATTTGGCGGCCGGATTTTTCCGCGCCGATATCAGCAAGGATTCTCCCGATCCGGCTTTGCTCTACAATCTGGGAACCTGTTTATGCAGCGAAGGCGATTTCGCCGGCGCGCTGGTCTGCTTTGAACGGGCCCACCTGCTGGCTCCTTATGATACCGCGATTACTGAAAATCTCAATTTTGTCCATCGACGGCTCTTTTTACCGGAAATAGACAAAATTGAAAGCCCTACGGATATGCTGATTGCCGCCAGTTACGGCCTGCGCCCCGACGAATGGCTGCTGGTTGCCGTGTTCGCCTGGGCGTTGGCCTGGGTATTTCTGGCGTTCCGTCGCAAACTCAGCTTGAACAAGCGGATTATTTTTGTCGGCAGCTGCCTGATAATTTGCGCGGCCGCTCTGGGCGCCTGTATCTATGAACAACTCAGCGCCTACAGCAACGCTAATGCCGTAGTGACTTCCCCGGACGCTGAATTGCGTTCCCTGCCGTCTTCGACATCGGGGAGCAAACTGGTGCGCTTGCGCATGGGAACGGTTGTCAGGATAATCGAGTCGCGTTTCGACTGGCTCAGGATAAAATCGGAAGATACTAAAGGCTGGATGCACAAAAGCAAAATAACGCGTATTGTTCCGGGTAATGAATTGCCGCCGGCAAAGGAAAAGGGAAAAAGCATAGTCCTGAAAAAGAGTAATACGGGAAAACAAAAATGAAACATAAAGTGGAAATTTTAATTATTCTGTTATTCCTGAGCGTTTTTTCGTCGGGTGTTTTTGCTGAAATAGATGGTTTGCGGGAACGTTATCCGCACCTCCGGCGGCAGCAGACCACTGATTTTTTCGGTGTCAACTGGCGTGACGCCAAGCCTAACGAATATGTTTTTCTGATTCCGGCGCACTTCGGGGCAGCCGTTTTTGTCCTGATCGGCAATGTTATCGGGACTCCGGCAAAAGCGATTTACAACCTCTGCAATTTGAATTTCAAAGGCGATGACTATTTGCCGCCGGTGAACTTTTCAACACGTTATTTCGGCCCGGTCGGGGGATACCTTCTCGGCAGCCCGTTCTGGGCTCTTGAGCAAGTTCTTTACGAATTGCCCGCGAGCGCTTTTTCAAAGAAAGAAGAAGGATACCATTTTGCCGATGAGGATGAAGAATAATCCTGTTTTCCGTTGTGCCGGGTTATTTTTCTGAAATTCTGTTTTTTCTTATCAAATCCGATTGAATAATAACGAAAAGTATTTATTTTCCTGTATCGGTTTTAATCTTGCAAAATACGGGAACAATAAATGTTTTACTGGCTGTCCGAATTTAGAGAATACTGTAGCGTCCTGCGTCTTTTCGAATATGTAACTTTCCGTGTCGGCGGGGCGGCTTTTACCGCAATGCTGCTGACCATGTTCCTGAGCCCTTTGACCATTCGGCTGTTGAAGAAGTTCAATGCCGCCGCGCCCTGCCGTTTTCAGGGCTTGATGGACGAAAAATATATTGACCGCGCAAAAGATAAAACTCCCAGTATGGGCGGGTTGCTGATCATTGGTTCGATAGCACTCGCGTCATTACTCTGGAACCGGCTTGACAATGCTATTCCGCTGGTGCTGCTGGGAGCGATGCTCATGTTTGCCGCGCTCGGTTTCGCCGATGATTTCGCCAAAGCCGCCTACGGGAAACGGGATGGTATTCCCGGCAAGGTAAAACTGCTGTTTCAGTTTATTATTGCCGGAGCCGCGGTTATTTTGCTGAACTGTATTCCTGCCACCAGAGGCATTCTGCACCAGCTTTTTGTTCCGTTTTTGAAAGCTCCGCTGATTACTTCCCCCTGGACGATGCTTTTCAGTACGGTTGTCGTGGTCGGGGCCTCCAACGCGGTCAACCTGACGGACGGTAAAGACGGCCTGGCTACGGGATGTTCCATTATCTGCGCATTTGTTTTTGCGGTTTTCGCCTATTTTTCCGGACATATAAAATTCGCCGAATATCTGCACGTACCGTTTATGCCCGGTATCAGCGAAGCGGTGGTTTTCGCGTCGGCTTTATCCGGGGCCTGACTGGGGTTCCTGTGGTTCAACTGCTATCCGGCCTCAATGTTCATGGGGGATACCGGCAGCCTGGCGATAGGCGGGGTTATCGGCCTGATCGCGGTGCTGGTGCGCCAGGAACTGCTGCTGGCTATTGTCGGCGGGGTTTTTGTCCTGGAAGCGGTTTCAGTAATAATCCAGGTAAGCAGTTTCAAACTTACCGGGAAAAGGATTTTCCTGTGTACTCCCATTCATCATCATTTTGAACAGAAAGGCTGGACGGAAACCCAGATTGTCGTGCGTTTCTGGATCCTGGCCGTAATCTTCGCGCTGATGGCGCTCGGCACCCTGAAACTCCGGTAAAAACTATTGAACATCGAATAAATGCCGTGTGCAAGTTTTATCATCGGCATTTAAGCTGAGGAAAGACAGCTCGTTGGCGAGACTCTGTCGAGCCGTTTTCGTTTAACGTTTCGGCTCAGGCCCAGTTACTGCTTTTAGCGCCGAATATCCCGAACAACCCCCTGGAAGTTTTTTGCGGGGACTGCGAGGAGGAAGGCTCGGATATAAGACTTTCTGTAGAACTTATGATTTTGCTTAAATTATTGAATCGGTTCTTGGGCTTTTTCGCGAGCATTTCGTGCAGGATGGTTTCTATTTCCTGATGAATTTCTGTGGTTATTTTGCTTGGCGCGACAGGTTTTTTATGGCATATCGAATGCCGTATTTCCGGAATACTGTTTCCCGTAAAAGGTTTTTTCCCGGTAAACAGTTCGTAGCCGAGAACTCCGAGGCTGAAGATATCGGAATGATGATCAATGGTGTCGTTTTCGTTGAAAGCCTCCGGAGACATGTAGGCGGGCGAGCCGGCTATCTGGTTTTCCGAAGAAGTGTCATGCGTGTCAATAATATGCGCCAGGCCGAAATCCGTGAGTTTGACGTCCAGATTATCGGTTATCATGATATTTCCGGGTTTGATGTCCCGGTGCAGCACCTTGTGTTTGTGGATAAACTGTATCGCCTTGCAGATCTGGACGAATATATGGAGGCGTTTCTGGAAGCTCAGGGAGTTTTCCTTGATAATTTCAGTCAGCGGATTACCCTTGATGAACTCCATCAATATGTACGGCATATAATTTTCGGAAAAACCGTAATCGTAAATTTGAACGATATTGGGATGTTTGATATCCGAAAGTATTTTGGCTTCGCTCAAAAACTGGCCGCCGCGCTGCACTTGGTGCATTTCCGGCGCCAGATCCGAACGCAATATTTTCAACGCGTAGTTAGCGTTGTCTTTTTTTACCTGGAAAACAATTCCGGTTGAACCCGATCCGATTTGCTTTACGACGTCAAGATCGGGGAGGAATTTGAAAATATTTTTATTCATTGCCAGGTTCGGCACCAGATGTTTTATCATCCGGTCTTTCTTTTCGATCAGGGCTATTCTGGCCTGGGACATTATTTTGCTGGTTTCAACCGGCATTTCCATATAGTCAAAAGCCCCCAGCTTGGTTATTTTCACAGCTTCGGAGACAGTGGGTTCGTAAGCGAGAATGATTACCTGCATTGCCGGGTGGCGTTTTTTGCAGTATTTAACCAGTTCCTGGCAGGTGGTGCCGGGCAGGTTGGAGTCGGCTATGAAGATATCGAAAGAGTAGTCAATCAGCGCTTCAAAGACTTCCCAGACGTTGTTGACTATCTTTACTTCAAATTTTTTTTCAGCGAACGCGGCTTGTATGCTGTTGCGGGTATCTTCGTCTTTATTGGCCAGTAATGCCCGTGCATCCCCATATTCAGAGACAACCTGCGTGTCTGTAAGTTTTTGTGTCGTGTCGAGCATTAGTTTGGCAATAGCTTTTTCTGCTAAAACATTCTTAATTTATTCGAAACTTTTAATAAACGTGAATATAACGTTTTTTTAACAATTTGCAAGTGAAATTCACAGAAAAACCGCTTCCGTCCCGACTTTTATTTTTACGCTTGTTGATAAATGCCGAAATACCTTTATTTTATGTTATTCAGCAACGTGAAAAATTCAGGGGTACTGATGAATTTACTTTTTATAGGCGATGTTGTCGGTAAGGGCGGCCGCAGGGCGATTAAGGAAATGACGCCGGAATTGAAGCGGGAATTCAATTGTCAGTTCTGCATCGTTAACGGTGAGAACATGGCTTCCGGAGCCGGCCTTAACGCAAAATGCGTTCGGGATATCGGCGGCTGTGCGGACGTTATCACGACCGGCGATCATCTCTGGGACCAGAAAAGCTTTGAACAGGAAATAAAACACTTGCCTCATGTCCTGCGCCCGGCGAATTTCAGCAGCGCGCAACCGGGGCGCGGCTGGAAGGTATTCCGCAATCCGGCCTGCGGAGAAATTGCGGTAATCAGTCTGCTGGGCAGGGTTTTTATGCGGGAAAGCGCCTACTGCCCGTTTGAGACCGCCGAAAAGATACTTGGCGAGATTCCGCCCTCGGTAAAGACTATAGTGGTTGATTTCCATGCCGAAGCCACCAGCGAAAAAATCGCGATGGGTTATTTCCTCGAAGGGAAAGTCACTGCGGTTTTAGGCACCCACAGCCATGTCCAGACCGCCGACGCGAAGATTTTGCCCGGCGGCACCGCTTACATTACGGATGTCGGAATGGTCGGCGCTGAGCGTTCGGTTCTGGGACGGGATCCGAAACCCGTCATTGAAAAATTCCGGTACGGCATCCCGCGCCGTTTTGAAGTAGTGGAAAACGGCATACGTCTGGATGCGGTTATAGTTTCGTACGACCCGCAAAGCGGCAAAGCCTCTGCTGTAAAAAGCGTTTCGAGAATGGCTGCGTTTTAATTAAAGTTATTAAGGAATATGTATGAGGATCGATATAGATTTTGACAGAGTTGATGTGCTTATAGATTTGGCATTGACGGAAGATTTGTGTAAAAGCGGGGATACTACCAGCCAGGCGGTAATTCCGGAAGATACGAAAGCGACGGCTGTCCTGCGCTGCAAAGAAGACTTAATTTGCGCCGGGCTGCCGGTGGCGGAAAGAGTTTTCAGGAAAGTTTCGCCTGAAATAAAATGGACTGCGTTGGCCGAAGAAGGACAGTTTTGCAAAGCATCCGCGCCGCTGGCGGAAGTTTCCGGCCCGGCCCGGAGCTTGTTGACCGCGGAACGTACCGCATTGAATTTCCTGCAACGTCTTTGCGGTATCGCCACTACCTCCGGAAAGTATGCGGAAGCCTTGAAAGATTCGACGACGCAGGTGCTTGATACCCGGAAAACCACGCCCGGCTGGCGCAATCTGGAAAAATATGCCGTCGCTGTCGGCGGGGCCGCCAATCACCGTATCGGGCTTTACGACCGCATAATGATAAAAGACAATCACCGGGAACTTGCCGGTCTGGAAGGCGCAAAGGGAATTATGCGCTCCGTGGCCCGCGCCCGGAAAATGTATCCGGCGCTGGAAGTTGAAGTCGAAGCCGATACCCTTGCGGAAGTTGCCGAAGCCATTGAGGCGAAGGCTGATTATATCCTGCTTGACAATATGACTGACGTGCAAATGCGCGAAGCGGTCAGGATGAATGCCGGCCAGTGCAAGCTGGAAGCCAGCGGCGGAATTACCCTTGAACGTTTGCCTGAAATCGGTAAAACCGGAGTCGATTTTGTTTCGGTCGGAGCCTTGACGCATTCGGTCAAGGCCTCGGATATTTCCATGGAAATAAAACCTTTCGAATAACGAATTATAATGCCGGGAGCGCCGGTCGTCAGACCGGCAACCGATAACTGAATTAAAAGGACGAAAAATATGATTGCCAAACTGACCGGGAAACTGTGCGATTTGAATTTTACGCAATGTATAATTGATGTTCACGGAGTCGGCTATCAGGTATTTATCCCGATGAGCACTTTTGACGGAATGCCACGTGAAGGAGATGAGGTAAGTTTGCTCATTTGTACCCAGGTCAGGGAAGATGCCATTACTTTATACGGCTTTTCGACGCAGCAGGAGAAACAGCTTTTTGAAATATTGATCGGTGTCAGCGGAGTAGGGCCGAAACTGGCTTTGAGTATTCTGTCAAGCATGCCGGCGGAACGTTTTGTTTCCGCGGTGGTCAATGCCGATCTGAATATCATAAAACGTATTAGCGGTATCGGTAAAAAAACCGCGGAAAGGCTTATTGTCGAACTCAAGGACAAACTCGCTAAAGTTATGCAGCCGGCCTTTATGGACAACGCTTCGGTCGTGCCTGACGAAAAGGCGGCGGCGATGGAAGACGCGGTTACAGCGCTTGAACAGCTTGGCTTTAAACGGGAAAGCGTTTACCAGGCGTTGGAAAAGATAGTCAATAATATTCCGGCTGAAGAAGCTACCAGCGAAAACTTTATCAGGAAAGCTCTGCAAGCGTTAAACAGCTGACTTAAAAAAACTTTAATTTTTTTCCGCTTATTGCAAAAAAAGCTTGTTAACGCCGGAAACAGTGTTATATTAGCGGAATATTTAATAACTTGCTGTTAAACAACTTTGGAACTGGAAACGAAAATGAACAATCAGCAATTGGCAAAACTTCGCAGATATTTTAACACCAGTGGAAAACGTTACACGGTCGAACGTGAACACATGCTCGATATAATCGCGGAAATGGAAGGACAATTTACTATAGTCGAACTGTTTAAAGCCGCGAACGCGAAAGGTTATGTACATGCCGCGTCCACTCTTTACCGCAACCTGTACATCTTCATTGATGCCGGTTTTATTACGGAAATACGTTTAAGCGGCGGTAAAGTCGTATATGAGACCAACAAAGGAAGCAACGCCTTTCTTTTATGCGTCGGTTGTGGAAAACTGAAGAAAATCCGACTGCCGAAAGAATTTCAGGCCATGCAGGATGAATTGTACGAAAAACATAACATGCTGCCGGTTTCCTATACTTATCAGCAGAAAGGCTATTGTTCCAAATGCCGGAAGAAAATTGCTGAATAGCCGCTCCTGATATACTCTATACGGTTAAATTTTTTCGGCCGTATCGAGGTCTATAGCGTAAATCGTCGAAGAACCTTATTTCGTAAAGCTTTCGATCTTTGCCTTGCAGATTTTTTCCGTCAAGTCAAGCAACGGTTTTACCCGTCCGGCCAGATATTTCAGTTCTTCCCTGCATATTCCGTATGTAGGATCATATCGGGCTCCGATATAGGCGCACTCCAGCAAGTCGAACAATCGCTGTTCTTCCCGCGTTTCCTGAGGGAAAATATCTTTAAACCCGGAATCGTGTTCCGATGCCATTTTGCCCAGCAGTTTGAGAAGATGTTCATGGGGACTGTAATTAGTAAAAACCAGCAGAACGGTTTTATAAGAATGCTCTACGGCCTGATGAAGTTGAAAAGCTGCGTTCTTCAACCATAGCTTATCCAAAGCGGACTCGTATTGACCGAAAAATTCATTTGCGCTTTCAAACCATTGTTCAAAATAATCCTTGGCAATCCGTTTTTGTTCTTCCGGTTTCAGTTTACGTTTCCTTGCAAGTTTGAAATTTCCCGAATCATAGAGCAGACAGCCTTCCTTCCTGATATCCGAATAGAAATACTGGCCTTCGGCAAGTTTGATATTCAATTCCTGGATATCGTGAGTTATGATCCGCACATCGGCGCTTAACCTGGCGTCATCGCATTTCCTGGCGATCTTCCGCCAGAGGCTAATGTCCACGGCAGTCGTTTTCTTCCCGGTAACGACGAGAATGTCATAGTCGGATTTATGCCCTGACTTTTTGTCCGGTTTAAGGTCGGATTCTTCCTTATAGTTGCCTCTGGCGTAGGAGCCGAAAAGAATTATCATTTCAACGTCATCGCACATTTCCCGAATGACGGAAACCGTTCTCTCCAGTTCTTCTCTCTTATGTTTCGGCAAATGTGAAAGTAAATTTTTCATATAAAAATATACAGCTGTTTTACGAATTGACCAAGCCGTTAAAAAAAGAAAACCTGATTTTGCGGATAGTTCTCCGTATTCGGCTCGTCGGAGCCTCGCCAAGAAAAACTCCGATGAAATATGAACCGTGGAGGGCGAACGTCCCCGTGAGCCGAGCACAAAAAACGCGGACTAAAATGAGGTGGTTAGTGCTTATGCCCCTTTTTCCCCAAATAAACCGACTCTTATGAGGCTGCTTCCGTTTTTTCGAGTAAACGCGTATGCGTGCTCTGGATCAGGCTCGCGCCTAAAGGCGCCGTGATAATGATGCTCAGTACCGCAATCGCTAAAATAAGTTCGCCGCCTTCAACTCCGCAACTTAATGGGATTGCGCCGATTGCGGCCTGGACTGTAGCTTTCGGAGTATAGGAGAAAACACAGAAAAGTCTTTCCGGCCGGGTTAATTTTGATTTCAGCAGCGCCAGCCATACGCCCGCGCTCCTGGCGCATAATCCCAAAGCGATAATTGCGATTCCGGTCAGTCCCGCATTGAGTGCGACGTGGATATTAACCTGCGCGCCGATCAGGACGAAGAGCAGTATTTCCGCGAATATCCATAATTTATTGAATTTTGCCGCCAGATTATGCGCCCGCCGACTGTCGAGTTCCAGAAGCACGAACCCCATCGCCATAACTCCCAGTAAGGTTGCGATCGGCAGGTAGTCTTTGAAACACCTGAGTTCATGCAGCAGAATAGCGGCAATCAGGAAGATCAGCATTTTTTTAGTATCGCGCATACGGAATTTTGCGTAGAATTTTACCAGCAGATAACCCGCCAGCATTCCCAGCAGTATCCCGATGATGATTCCCAGCGGAACCTTGACGAACTGCATGGCGATATTTACGGTTTTACCGGTTCCGGCGGCAAGGAAGGCGCTGAAGACAGTAATGGCAAGTACGTTATCGAGGGACGCCCCGGCCAGTACCAGAGTCGGCACTTCCCGTTTTTTGCCGTACCCTCTGGCTTTGATATCCAGCATTTGCGGAACCACTACCGCCGCCGAAACCGCCGAGATGATAAAACCGAGCATCCCGGCCGGAGCCCAGCTTAAATTCAGCATATAATGAGCGGCGGCGGCTATTGCGCATCCTTCCAGCAGGCATGGAATATATCCCATGTTGAGCGCCGGAAGCGCGACTTTATTCAGGGTCTGGCGGTTCAGTCCCAGACTGGCGCGGATCAGGATGATGATCAGGGCCGCGGTGCGCAATTCCGAAGACATGGCGTTGATCAGGGGCGAAATCAGGTTACAGCCGGGGATACCATATGGTCCCAGCAGTATTCCCGCCGCGATCATGCCGAGCAGGCCGGGAATTCTTATTTTTTCACAGCACCAGTTAGCGAACAGGGCGATAATGATAATAACGGCCAGATTGAATAACACTTTACTGCCTTGGTTACAATTAAACCGTTACTATACGTTCTTCCGGCATTTTTTCAATTAAGTTTTTTACTGATCGTTTGTAATCGCGGTTAAAACGGAAATATCCAGAACTTTGGTATTCTCCAGGCAAACGTCGGCGTTCTTTAAATAATTTCCGATACCGACGGATTTCATTCCCGCGGCGGCGGCAGCCTGAATGCCGGCTTGTGAGTCTTCCACGACAACACATTTGGACGGCGGGATATGGAGTTTTTCGGCAGCCAGCAGAAATAAGCCGGGGGCAGGCTTGCCTTCCGCGCACATGGAACCGTCCACTTTTACCTCAAAACGTTCCATCATGCCGAGTTTTCCCAGGATACGGGGAGCGTTCCGGCTGCCGGAGGCGATGGCTTTCCTCACTCCGGCCGAATCCAACTGCCTGAGAAATTCCGTTATTCCCGGCAGGGGAGACAAGGTATTGCGGTCCAGGAATTCAAGATAGTATTCGTTTTTTCTCTGTAAATACGTATCGACTTCGCTCCTGCTGAATTTAGTTCCGGCGATAAGCTCAAACGATTCGCGTCTCCCGACACCCTTGAGCTTTTCATTATCTTTGCGGCAGAATTTTATTCCAAGTCCGTCGAATAATTTCTTCCAGGCCCGATAATGATATTCATCCGTACTTGTTATGACGCCGTCAAGATCGAAAATAACCGCTTCTATTGACATTTGATCACCCGTTTCCGGTCATGCGTCAACTTGACCGCTTTGCCGTATACCGTGATTTCATCAATACTGTCCGTACCGCTGACCAGAATGCTGATCGTATCCGGGTTTATACTAATGGCGAAAACCTTGCCCCGGTAATTTATTTTGAAGCGGAATTTTTCCCACGAGTCCGGGAGGGAGGGAGCAAAATCCAGCTTTCCGTTTCTAAGCCTCATCCCGGCAAATCCGTTGACAGCCGCCTGCCAGGCGCCGCCCATACAGGCGCTGTGCAGCCCCAAATCCGTATCCCTGGCTTTGTTCAGGTCGAGATAAGCCGTTTTCCGGAAATAGTCATAAGCTTTTTCCTTGAAGCCCAGTTCGGAGGCCATGATCGAATGAGTATTGTAACTTAAGGAAGAGTCATGGATCGTTTTGGGTTCGTAGAAATTCCAGTTCGCGAGTTTTTCTTCACGCGAAAATCTGTCGGGAAGCAGATACGTCAACAATATGATGTTGGCTTGTTTTATGATCTGGTACCGCAGAAGCGTATCATAAGACGGCATGGTGAAACGAAGCATCTTCGCGGGTATTTTGATGCTGAAAGGATCTATCGGCACCCGCCGCAGAAAAACTTCATCCTGAATAAAAAGTTTTTGTTCCTCGTCATAGTAATCATCGTAGATCCCGGCTGCCGTTTCCAGCCATTTTGTTATTTCGTCATCGGCAAAATCCAGTTTTTGCCGGAGAGAATTCCACTTGTCCGGCTGCCGTTTCCGGCAGCGTTCAATTGCCTCCGCCGCCATTTCCAGATTCAGTTTCGCCATTATGAGAGTATAGGTGTCATTGTTCACCGGCCCCGTATATTCGTCCGGGCCCTGGATGAGGATCAGCTCATAACGTTTGGTTTTGCGGTTATAAAAGAAACGGCTTTCCCAGAGCCTGGCGGTTTCGATCAATATTTCGAGCCCTTCATTCAAAAAGAATTCCTCGTCGCCGGAAAGCGCGAAATAATACCATATATTATATGCGATATCCGCATTGATGTGTACTTCCACGTTAGAGTATTCCCAGAAATCACACTGTTCCCGGCCGTCATAAACGCTGGTCCAAGGATACATGGCTCCCCGCAGCCAGTGATGCGCGGCTCTTTCCCTGGCCTTGTCGAGGGTGTTGTAGCGGTAAAACAGCAGGTTTTTTGCCGCTTTCGGGTTGGTGTACAGGAAGAACGGCAGGACAAACATTTCGGTATCCCAGAATACGCCGCCGTTGAAAACTTCACTGCCGAGTAAACGTCCGCCGATGCTGACCATGGGATCATTTTCAGCATTGGACTGTATCAGGTGAAAAATATTGAAACGGAGAGCGGCCTGGTCCTCGGTGTTGCCGCTTATTTCGATATCCGCCGTTTCCCATTTAGCGGCCCACGCCGCCTCATGTTTGCGTTTGAGATCGTCAAACCGCAGCCCGGCACAGGAACGCAAAAGCTCAAGCGCCGAATCCTTGTGTTTCCCGGCGGCCTGGTCACGGGAAGTAAAGACGGCGATTTTTTTCTCCCAGGCAAATTCTTTGCCTCGTTTTGCCGCAAAAGACAACGCGTTGCCGATTTGGGAATCATTGCCGACGTTTACCGAGGGCGTGAGGACATTTCTTCCGCAATAAAGCACGGAACTTATCGCCTGGGTTATTTCCGTTTCCGAAGTCCCGGTTCTCGTGGACAAATGGAAGACGCTATTGTCAAAGCCCTCGTCGATAATTTCCAAATGATAGTGTCGCGCTTCGGAAAGTTCAAAGGTGCCGTTTTTACCCCAATCGATGTTGCCGGTATTTTTATCCAGGGTGGTAATAAGTTCAATATTGCCGCTGTAATTAACGGGTATTATCCGGTATTTCGCCGCTGCGAGATGAATATTTTCCATGCTGATCAGCCGGCTTATTTCCATAAAAGTCTTTTTCCCGGCGAATTCCCATTCAAAAGACCTGGTCAGGACTCCGGTTCGCATATTGAGAGTCCGGGAATAATTATTTATCCGGCCTTTGTCCGGGGAGAACTCGTTTCCGTCGATAATTATTTTACAGTTGAAGATATCAGGCAGGCTTACCATTTCGTAAAGGCCGTTTTCGTAATGATCGAAAACCCCGGCAACGTAAAATCCGGGAATGGAATCCCCGGCAAAGCCTTCGTCCGGCATGCCGCGCGCCGCCATATAACCGTTGCCCAGAGTAAAGATCGTCTCGAAATAAAGATTTTCCTCCGGACGGTAAAGGTTTTCAGTAATTTCCCACTCGTTTTTAATACCATACAATTTTTTCATATTCTGTTTCTTGGGTTTAAAAATTTATTTGCAGGCCGTCCCGGCCCATCTCAATATTACTAATACCATATTTTTCCGCCAATTCCAGCAGTTCCGCGTCCCGGTCGTCCCAGTCGGGATGAAAATGCAGGCAAATCGTTCTTTTCACGTTTTTAGCGGAAATGTATTGAAAAAGCGTTTCCGGAGTAAAATGCGCCAGTTCACATAGAAGAATATCAGTGTCATTGATAAAAGCGTCCATTTCTTCAGGGCACGCCAGATCACCGCTGTAAACCATTTTCCGGTTTTTCAGTTGGATACAGAATGAAAAACTCTCTTTTTGAAGATCCGGATATCTGTCTTTGAGCGCCGGGTTGCGGCAGAAACGGTTTTTGATATGCCGATTGCCGTGAAAAGTCATGGATATATTGGCGTCCCGGTATTCAAATTCTTCGGAAAGCGGCAGAATGTCAAGGCGGAATCCAAGCGCTTTGTCTACCAGGTACATCATCGCCAGACAATTTTTGACGTCGGCAACTGCGTCACGCGGTACAAAAAGCTGCAGCGGCGTTTGCCGCCGTGCCCATAAGATCATGGATTTCACCAGCATCGGTAATCCCGCGAAATGATCGACGTCCATATGGGAAATAAAAATCGCTTTTACCTTATTATAGTCGAGGCCGTTCCTGAGCATGGACGCAGCACATTGTTCACCGGCGTCAAGGATATAATAATCGTTATTAACGTCTAAGACGGTAGAAACGTTGTTTCTGGTTTTCGTCGGAATGCCGGAGGCGGTGCCGAGCAGACGGCAAGAAAAACTTTTCATCTTTTATACCTCGATGCTTTGGCCTGCTTCCGCCAGGAAACTTGCCGGGAACACAGCTTGCGCTTCCCGCAGTTTTTCGGCGTTTTCTGAAGCCGGATGATGGATCAGGAACAATTTGTCTAGCTTGGCCGCTTTTGCCGTAGCGGCGGCTTCGGAAGCGGAACTGTGGCAGGAGTCATGGATAAGTACTGAAACTCCGCGGGCAAAACCGGCGACCGGCGGATGATAAGAGGTATCGCCGGTGAAACAGACCGTACCGGACGAATGTTTATCCGTCAGTTTGCAGACTAAAGCTTCCTCCGTCTGGTCGATTGCGCAAAGATGTCTTGCGGAAATGGTTTTCAACAGGATATTTTCGTCTTCATAAGTTTCCCCCGGAACGAGCGCAACCGGTTTGAGTCTGACGGCAATCTGGGGGAAACGGTCGAATTGCAGGAATTCTTCCGTCTTTTTGAGGATATAATTAAGCCTCTTGGAAGGCCCGATAACGGTTATAGGCTGTTCCTGATGATAGGTGCCGTCAACTTTTCCTATGCCCAGGTAAAACAGCAATTGGGGCAGGCCGAGATAATGATCCTGATGCAAGTGGGTCAGGATCAGGTACTTGATCTTCTCCGGCGCAAAACCGTATTCCTTCATTTTAAGTACGTTGCACCAGCCGGTATCCACCAGGATGTGTTCATCGATCAGAAACGATGCCGTTTCTTCGCCCTTACCCGGCGTACACGCCGAAGTTCCGATAAAAAATACTTTCATTTATTGAGTCCTTTAAAACCCCGTCCTCTGGGCGGGGTCATAGTTTTTCGGTTTTACCATTTCCATAAATTGTTCTGCAAAATCTTTCGCCATCCAACCTTTAGTCCCGCACGGCTAGGG
>Ga0172377_10002308_pt1 | contig 19469 bp, 14 predicted proteins | sample Pumphouse3metaG_FD_119749 | JGI IMG/M metagenome (GOLD analysis project Ga0172377, IMG submission 119749) | Leachate microbial communities from a municipal landfill in Southern Ontario, Canada - Pumphouse #3 metaG | ecosystem: Engineered > Solid waste > Landfill > Unclassified | place: Canada...
AACCTCCCTGAAGGCTCCAATGGTCGCCTCCGGCCGAGACGAACGCCCGGTACGGCATGTTCAGATTCAGATAACTGATCACAAACTGAGGAGGATTCTGGAATCCCAGGATATTTGTATTGAACACAGTCTCTCCGAAGTCCAGCCATCCCTTGTCCGTTTGTTTCGTATGGTAATAGTTGCCGATTGTCAATTCGCCATAACCGTAGAAGCTATCTACCGGCCAGGTTTCCAACGAAAGCTTGAGCATCGGCTTATGGTTAATCGCCGCATAGTTCCAGTTGAACCGACCACGAAACAGTTCTGAATCAGTATTGGTATGTGTATAGGTCTCAAGGGCCGCCTCAAAGCCCCACTTCAGCCCAATACCTTCGGACGGGCGATTTGGGACAATACCCAATTGCGATGCGACATAGTCGTATGTGGGCAGGGCTCCCTCCGGCAATAAATCACGATCAATCTTTGCCAGCATCCGATCCAGTTCATCGGCACTCCAGGGTCCGGTCGTAGACGGCAACGCATGCCCTTGCATTATGTACAAACAGGTCATTGCCTCGTATAAATCGGAATCGACTGAGTATATTTTTTGTCGACTGTCAAATCCATCCGTAGCGAATGTCATGGATCCGACAATACAAAAACCACAAACGAACACAATACATTCAATAATACGGAATTTCATGCTCCCCCCTTGTAGACATTGAAGATAATATCACACATTCTTCATGATATGGGCGGGAAAATACGTCCCCTAGGTTTTTTTTACAACGAAATGAGAAGAATTCTAATCAAATCTGGTACGTAGCTCCTACGACCATTTGGAAATCGAACACTGGGCCGACTTCCGTACTGTGGTTTCGATGCCACTGAGTAACGAAACTCAGACTGCTTCGAAACGAAATACCCGTTCCAAGTTGCATTTCTACCGAGGGTTCCAGTCGAAGCGTTACTTCAACAGGACCGTTCTTAGCCTCCGTACCTATTTCGATCGAAGTCGTCGGAGCATGTTGCGGGGAGCTGTCCGAATATGTTGACCAAGGGGTATCGAGCTCCACCAACCCCTTGAACCGCAACTGTGCAAGCAAAGCTGTCGCGAACCGTCCCGGTGCGACATAACCGAAACGCAAATTGCCGACTACGGAGTCTCCTCCGTATCGATAACCCAAATAGTATTTATGGTATTTTATTCCCGTACCGCCAATTTGCCCGGCGGTATTGTTTGCTTCCCTGAATGCGACGATATACTCCACATCGCCGTCTCTCTTGTAGAGATACGGATCTGTATATACTCCCTCCAGAGATCCAAAGAACGCACCATATCCGTAGGGGAATACCAACTTGACACCAAGCATGCCTCCCGCCGCATTGGGATTCGCATCTGCACCTGACGTAGGTTCCTCACCCGCCGCCATATCGTCAAGCAAGAACATTCCGTATACGTTGATTCCTTCGTACGGGGTGAAATCAAGTTCAAAACCGAGCAGAGAATTGGAATTTCCCCTAATGTACATATTGTGGAACAACATCATCGGATTCAACACTTGAAGATCGAAATATCCATCGAGCGTCTGGTACATGATCGTCTCGGAAATGGCGAATGTCAGCCGGTCTTGGAACATCCGGAACTCAAACCTATGCCCCATGAACATGCTCAGTCCCTGCATCTGATGATTTGGATCGGCGAGCTTTGCCATTATAAAGTCTTCTTCCGATTGCCCTTCATCCGGCCGATAGTTCACCGGATGCGGAAAGAACGATGCGACGAATGTATATTTGAACGAACGGTGGTAGTTTGCCAAGCGGATGAACTGATGCATCGGATAATGGGATCCGAGAATCAGATTGCCTGACTCCCCCGGCCCCCATGAAAGTCTGTCTCGTCCGATCTGCAGGTTCCAATGGGAACCTCCGACGGACAGGAACGCCCGATATGGAATATTCATGCTTAGCTCGCCCAGCTTCGCCACGCCGAACATCGGGATGTTCGAGCGGAACCGCAAGGCATACAGTTCTTCCCGCGATAGATCCGGCCCATCGGTCGAAATCGGCCAATCGTCGGAATGATACCTGGTCAACCCCAGCGACAGTTCCACGAATCCATAGAAATGTTCGGCGGACCATGCTTCGAACCGGACGCCGATCGGAGCGGTACGCTCAGTAAAACCATAGTTCCAGTCAGGTTCGGTATCGAACTCCTCGTTCACATGGAAATAGAATTCGGGAGCGAGAATCATCGATGGAGTGAACCCGAACCCATCGTCCGAAACAAGTCGAGGAGAGACTTCCAGTGCGAACGCCACTTCGTCGTAGAGAGCCCGCTGACTGTCCGACAGACTATCGTACGGAATTGTCTCCAGCATGCCGAGCAACTCATCCGCGCTCCAAGGTCCTGCCGAAGAAGGCTGGGAACGACCGGTGGAAATATAGAGCAGCACGAGATTCTCATATTCCGAAGAGCCGACCGGAAAAATCTTCCGGTCATTCACATACGAGCGGGAGGCACCCAACGGCGATAGGAATGACAGCATCATTCCCAGACATATCCATTTTTTGATTCGCAAGCTCATCTTCACCAGCCTGTCATGTGATGGTCGGATCGCATGTCTCTACATCAGGTGCAGATGAAATACGACGCACCTCCAATTATACAAATTCAATGGAAACTGTCCATCATCGCGCTCCATATCGCCATCAGCAAAAAAACAGCCTGAAGCGTGCCGGGGCCGGCCATGGCTTCAGACTGTACGGGACACCCCTGCGAAATGGCATCGCTCTAGAAATCACCAAGCAACGCGGCGTCCTCCGTAACGACGACTTCTTCCGAGACAGGCGCTGCGGCGGCCACCGGCGGTTCATAGTGCGTCAGCCAGATAGCCGGCTCCGCACCTCCGACCAAGGCCGGAACCGACAGCAACAGCATGTCTTCGCCAAGCGGAACGGAAAACTTCCACGTCTTCTCGATCTCTTCATAGTTCGCATCCATATACAGGACTGTGATCGAATGCCGCTGTCCAGTGACCACGGCCTTGTCACGGTCCCGGGCGGCGAGTTCCAGCTGCTCCTCCTTGTCGACCTGCACCTCCACGATCGAGAACGCCTTGTACGTTTCGCCTCCGAATTCAAGGGTCTTGTTGTCCAGCAGGATCGTATGCTGCTTGCCGATCAGGAACATCAGCACGGCGACCAGCAGGATCGCGACGATGACGGCGAGCCGTATCCAGATCTTCCTCGAGATATGCACCTTGTCCATGCTCAAGCCTCCTCAGCGGTCTGTCCGGCGGCCAGTTCACGGCCAACCCTCGATTTCTCACGCCGCTTGCGCACTTCGTAGAGAACCAGCGACATCGTGATGACCCCGTAGGACACGAACACTCGGAAATACTCTCCCAACTGCGCCTGACCGATCAAATTCTTGCCGGCCATCGGGGAAACGATGAACATCAGGTGGAACAACGTGACACCGAGGAACACGTTGCCGATATTCGCCTTGCTGACAGAAGCCCCCCCGACCAACAACGCCGCTACGGAAAACATACCGATCTGCGAGTGCGAGTTGTAGGTATTGAGCGTTCCGATATTCGACAGGTAGATGACCATTCCATAGCCCGCGAGCACCGTGGAGATGACGATCGACACGATACGCGTATGTTCGACACGAATACCCGCATCCCGGGCCACTTCCATGTCCTGCCCGACTGCGAGCATGTCCTGCCCAAGTTTGGTACGACGGAACCAGACCACGAAGATGCATAGCAGCGCAATGACGGCGAACGTGGCGAGGGGCAGCGAAATGCCGAAAACCTTCACGGCAAGCAGATTATCGAGACTCTTGCGGATCCCGATCAAGTTGACCGTATTCCGGATTCCGTATCCTCGCGGCAGCACGAGCGAAGAACTGCGGATCGGCAGGAACTTGGTGCCCATGATATAAAGCACCACCAGCTGGTACACGCCATTCATGAAGAAAGCGATGATATAGCTCGTGACCATCTCCCGCCCTTTCGCCATGTTGAGCAACTTGCCGCATCCCCAGCCAAGCAGCATGGAGATCGGTGTCGAAATAATCATAGCCAGGACCATGCCGGGAATACCGACGATCCCCCAGTCGGAAATCAGGATCAGACCGATCTGTCCCGCCATGGCTCCGAGCGTCATGCCGAAGTTCAGCCCCATTCCGGCCATGATCGGGATCAGCAAGGCGATGATCAGGAAGGCGTTCCGGGAAATCCGGACCACTACTTCCTGGGCAAGATACGAAGCGGAATATCCCGACAGGGGGATTCCGATCGCACAAATAACCAGAAACAGCACGGGAACCGTATTGTTTTCCAGAAAATGAAGCACCTTCTGCCAATTCGTTTCTTTCAGCGGGCTCATCGTGTCGCCTCCGATTTTCTGGTCAGGGCATACAGGATCATGCCGTTCGAAACGATGATCCTGATTACCTCGGACATGTCGGTATGGATCGCAGAGTTCATGACCGACGGCGTCATGGTCACGATTCCCTGGAATAGGAACGTACCGACGATCACGTTTGTAATCGAAGCCTTGTTCACCGAAGCGCCTCCGATCAATATCGCCGAAACAGCGGGCATCGCCATGTAGAACGGCCCCATGTACAGCTGGATGAAGCCGAAACTTTGCTGGTACACGAGAATGCCGACCGCACCGAGCCATGTCGACATGATGACGCTCAGAATCCTCGTCCGATCAACATTGATTCCGCTTGCGCGGGCGAACACGGGGTTCGACCCGACTGCGGTCATCGCCGTACCGGTCTTGGTATGGAGGAACGCCCACATCAGGAACGCAAGCAATGCGAAGAACAGGATCATGCCGGTAGGTATCACCAGGTGGGAGCCGATCTTGATCTGCAGGAAATCGTTCAGAACATGATAGTAATATCCCTCAGTGGAAATAGTCGTACGCAGACCGCTGCCGGTATAGCCCCAGACCATGGTAGGATTGCTGTACGGCAGCAGCAGCCACATCATGCACATGAACGAGACGATGGAAAATCCGACGTAGGTGGCGATCATCATCTCGCCGCCCTTCACCTTGTTCAGCAACACGCCATAGGCCCAGCCGAACAGAACCGCAAACGGGGTGGCGAGCACGATCGCCATGAAAAACGACAAGCCACCGGTGAAATTCAGCTGCAGCGACAACGTGCCACCCAACAAACCCGCGATAATTCCTACGGGAAGACCGAAATTCAAGCCGCATCCAGAATGGATCATCGGAACCATCGCTAGGACCATGACGCTGTTCATTCCGAAACGAATCAGCGTATCGCTCAGCGAAGTGCTGACCTTCACGCCTACGATCGGAGCCGCAATGAACAACAGCAGCAGGAACAGCCCGATGATGATCCTCGGCCATCCGAACGAATGGACGAAATGCAATATTCTCTCTTTCATATTCATACGTCAGCTCCTGACTGGGCATTCGGAACCTGTTCCCCGGAAGCGCCGAGCATCAACAGACCGAATTCGGCGGAATCGCTTCGAGCGGGAAGGATTCCGCTGATCCTGCCATCGGAGACAATAGCGATGCGATCGCAGATCGACCGAAGTTCCTCAAGTTCCGACGAGACCATCACGATCGTCGTCCCCGCCTGTTCGTTGTATTCGCGCAACGCCTGCAAAACCAGACCTTTCGCACCGATATCGATGCCGCGAGTAGGTTCCGACACAAACAGCAGCTTCGGCTCCACCGCGAAAGCCTTGGCGAGACAGACCTTCTGCTGGTTTCCGCCCGACAACTCTTTGGCTCGCTGCTTCGTTCCTGTGCACCGGATCTCCAACTGTCTGACATATTTGTCCGTGACGGCCTCGATCGAATTCTGATCACGCCACTTCAGCAGTCCGCCGAGAAATTTCCTCAGGAACTTGTCCTGTACCTGCATCGCGGTGAACGTGATGTTCCATTCCAGCGACTCATCCAGCAGCAGCCCGACGCCGCGACGATCCTCGGAAACGAACGCCATTCCGGAATCAAGGAAATTCCTCGGATTATTCAGCGCGATCTCCTTGCCTTCGAACACGACCCGGCCACCGGCAGGAAACAGCCCCATGGCACCATTGGGGATGCCGAGCTTCCCCTGTCCGGCAAGACCTCCGATACCGAGGATCTCCCCCCGGCGAACATCAAGCGACACATCTCGAACCGTCTCGCCGGGCATGTCGACCCAAAGGTTCTTCATTGACAGCACGATATCGTCGTCATCGCCTGCAAACTGTCGATGGCTGGATTCAAGGGACACGTCCCTGCCTACCATCCATTTCGCGATCTGGCGGGTATCGGCTTCCTTCGCGGATACGTCCTTGATGATCTTTCCGTCCCGCATGACCAGCAACGTATCGCATACGTCTACGATTTCCTGCAACCGATGGCTGATGAAGATCACAGCGATTCCTGCCGACGAGAGCCGGCGCATTGCCTGAAGCAACGAGTCGGCCTCCTGCTCCGTCAAGACAGCGGTCGGCTCATCCAGAACGAGCAACCGGATCGAAGACTTGCTCAGCTCCCGGGCGATCTCTGTGAACTGCTTGTGTCCGACAGGCATCTCGCTGACAGGCATATCGGGATCAAGAGCAACCCCGAGCCGCTGGATCGCAGCGATCGCTTGCTCATGCATCGTCTTCCTGTCCAGCGTGTCCATCCGCTCTCCGAACACCTCGGAAAGTACGTTCCTGCGAAGCGGCTCCCGGTTGAGCACGATATTCTCAGCGGCAGTGAAATCGGGCAGCAAGGAGAACTCCTGGTGCACCATCCCGATTCCCATCGCCAAGGCATCGAACGGCGTCAGGAAATGGACTTCCTTCCCGTCGATGAGCACCTGACCACCATAGCCTCCCGTCTCATGAATCACATCCATGCCGAACAGGATTTTCATCAGGGTGCTCTTTCCGGCTCCGTTTTCGCCCACCAGCCCAAGAATTTCTCCGGGACGCAGGGAGAAATTGACGTCGGTCAACACCTGGTTGCCGAAGAAATCCTTGCTGATATTCTTCATTTCCAGCAAGGGAGCATCACTTTGTTTCATATGTTTCGTCATTCCTTTCTCTCATGGCTCCAAATCTTCCGTCTCACGATAACTGAAATGGAACATTCGGGGTCACCAAAGCGGTCGAACGTCAACAAAACAACAACATGGGGAGAGCCTGGCTCTCCCCATGCGATATTCGGTATGAGACGTTCCTACTTGATCAAGAAATACTTCTCGGGAACCACGACATCGGTAGTCTGCATATAGCCCTTTCCCATGATGTACGTATCCTGATAGATCAGGACATGGTTCTTGGCGCGGACACCGGTGGTGACATCGCTGTAGAACGAACCGTTCCACTTGGCGCCCGGAGTATACTTGCCGTAGGCCTTCATCAGATCGGAAAGCTTCAGCAGTTCGCTTTCTCCGTTGAGGACGTTGATCGCATGCTGGCCCAAACCTGCGGTAGTTGTATAGCCGTAGGAGTACGCCCAAGTTCCGAAACGACCGGCTCCGCCCTTGGCGACGACGGCGGACTCGACCTTCTTGAGGATAGCAGGGAAGTCGCCTGCTTCAGCGGACAGGTCGATGCCCAGAGCTCCGGGATAGCCCATCAGCGGGGAAGGCAGATCAGCTTCGATGAAGTAGCCGCCATAGGTCAGCAACTGCTTGAGCAACGGTTCCGTGTGGGCGTCGTTGGTGCAGAAGAATGCCGCATTCTGGCCGTACTGCTCGATCCATGCCGGCAGTTTCTCAAGAATGTACTGCTGGGCGCCTGCGACACCGACGTCGCTGGTCGGATCCGGAGCGGTCTCAAGGACGAACTTCATGCCCAGTTCCTCACACGTCGCCTTCATGATGGCGGCGCGGCGGCTCATGGTCTCGTAGCTCATGTGGCGTGGGAAGGAAATGTGTACGAACGTATCGCACCCCAACTCATGGGCCGTGTTGATGATCAGATAGCCGCGGGCGACGAAATCGTTGTTGACAGCCAGATCGGCAGCGCTCTGGATGACACCGGGGTCCTCATGAGCCTCACCGGCGAGGGTCAGGATATCGGGCCTCCTTTCCTTGATACGACGGAATGCTTCCGTAGTTCCGGGAACCGCCTGGTTGACGATGACCGCCTTCATCAGCGGATCGTCGGCGAGACCGGAAATAACGGAGATCGTGGTCTCGGCCTCATCCATGAAGTTATCAGGATAGGTAACATGCTGGATGATGCCGCCATCGGCCACCGAACCGTATTCTTCGATCAAGCGCTCGGCGCCGCGAAGATCATCTTCGGACTGTGAAACGGTACCGGTTACGATACCGACATGGAATGTCTGCTTGGCTAACGCACTGGAAGTGGCCGCAGGAGCGGCTTCTTTGCCACCATTGGCGAAAGCGACACCGCAGACCATCGAAAGAACGAGCAAAAGGGTCAGAGCTTTTTTCATGAGACACCTCTCTCCTAAAAGGATGATTTGGTATATCATATCGCACCTTTCCATGACTTGGCAAGAAAACAATACAAACCGCTACATAATTATACGTTCTGCATACACCATTGATTTGCGAAATGCGAAAGAAAACGCCTTGCTCCTGCAGTTTCCCTCACGAAACAAACCGAAAAAGGCGCGTATTCGCAAAAAAGTCCTCATAAAAAAACTTACTTGCGTACAGGATGCTGACGTCGGACCTCATAGAGAAGGATTCCCGTTGCGACCGAAACGTTCAGAGAATCGATATGTCCGGACATCGGAATCGAAACGATATGATCGCAGCTCTCCCTGACCAGACGGCCGATGCCATCGCCTTCGCTGCCCATGACGATCGCGGCTCTTTGCGAGAATTTCGTGTCATAGACGGCCTGTCCGTTCATATCCGCGCCATATATCCAGAACCCATGTTCCTTGAGTATCTGGATCTCGCGCGCCAGATTGGTGACTATCGCCATCGGTACATACTGGGCCGCTCCGCTGGAGACCTTTGTCACAGTCTCGTTCGCCTGGACGCTTCGTCGTTCGGGAATGATCACCAGCGACACGGAGAACTGGTCGCAACTGCGCAATATCGCCCCGAGATTATGAGGATCGGTAATTCCGTCGAGCAACAGAACCAACGCATCGTCGTCATCGCCCAGGCTCTTGCAGAATTCCTTCACTCCGACGGTCTGTATCCTGCTTCCACCTTTTCGGGCTCCGCCCAGATCGAGCACCGCACCCCGATGGTCCATCCCGGGAACCATCCTGTCCATCTCCACAAGAGCGATTTTCTTGACCGCGACCTTGCCGGTCATCCTCGCCAACTGTTCGAGCCGGACATTCCTATCGCCGGTATTGCGGCATAGAAACAACGTCGAACCGGCGGGAGCCAGCTTCAACGCCTCTTCTATCGCATGGAAACCGAATATCTTTTCACCCATTTCTTTCCTCTTTCGTCGGCCATACATCGCCGTACAAAACGTGCTCCCCAAGGATTCAGAGGAACGTTGCAACCCTAGCCGAAGAGACGACGGCTGTCAAGGCGGAGACCATGTCGTGCCGCTGGAGGATCCGAAAACAAGACAGCTATTACGTACCGGTAATGAATTCAATTCTGATCGTCGAAGAATATGTACCTGCGGGAAGTGCATCGAGCGTCGCATTCTGGTAGCCCGGCAACAGAACCTGGCATCCACTATCATATTGGATCTTCAACGACTTGCTGTTGATGACATTCGACGGAGAAAGATTGTCCCACAGGAAATCCACATAGTACCCATCTCCGGTATCGCCCTCGGGGTCATCGTCGACAATACGGTCATCACCAAAGAACAGCGCATAAGAAAATGCCTTTCTTGTCGAGTTCGTCCCATAGTCGAACACAAGGTCATCGGGATAGAAGCGCACCGTCACTTCGCTGTTTTCGGTGGAATCTCCGCTGACATGCGTCGCAGTCACTGCTCCGACATTGATCATGGTACCGGTCGACAGTTGATAGAGATCGATATCCTCCTGAACGCTTTTAGCCAGACTCGAACCGATACCGAAGTCCCAGACGTCAGGGTTCGGGTCGATATTGCTACCGCCACCCGATCCAGGCGTGACATTGGCCGGATCCTGCCAAACAAGAGGCACGCTCTCTTCTCCATCTGGATCGCTCTCGTCAACCTGAATATGTACGATCGAGTCAGGAACGAATGCAGTGCTTCCGTCATCTTTCAAAGTTCCAAGATTCGCTTTCAGATTGAGTGCGGGGATCCAAACGATGTCGGTAGTTGGATCATACAGATACGGATCATTATACATACGAATCCAGAATTCGATCGTGAACGTCGTATATCCGGTATCCGGCACGCAGCGGATCGGGCCTTTGCCTCCGCCAGCGGTATTCGCTTCAAACACATGCGACCGATTGCCATACCAAACGAATTCGGCGTTTTGCGAATACAGCCATATGTTCCCCCCTACAGTACTGTCAAGGTGATCGGCATCGGAGCCGTACTTCATGGTGATTCCACCGGTTCCTTCTATCAAAGTGAACGCCAGTTCCTCTCCAGAAGACATATCGCTTGTGTCGATCGACAGAACCAACGTCTGGATGGCATAAAGATTCCCCCCGATCGGACTGTTCTTCGTCCAAGTCACGGCACTCGGGAGCACGGAAATAGTAACCGCCTGCAGCAACGCCAACGGAAGAACCAGCAGGAGCACAACCAATGCCATATGTCTAATCAGTCGCATCCGATGATGCATCTCCAACAAACCTCGCTTTTCGGAAACTATTCAGCTCCACAGGTTGTAATTCATTCCAGAAACAAAGTTCCGACACCGCACGAATATCTATTCAGCAGTATAATGCAACATAAGCCAAGAGGCAAGCAATGTCAGCTTATAGTAAGACATAAGTCAGAGATTTCCCTATATCGGGGACAAAACGAAACCCGTCTTTTCGACGGGCTTCCTTGATTCGATTCCAACTTGAAAGAAAGCAAAGAGTCACAAACGACACCTGGACTGGCGCCAGAGCGAACCTCGGGGGTCATTCCTCGAAGGCAACGGGTTCCGGGGCGTTGTTCTCGCCCAAAGCCTCGGCCAATTCGCGCATCAGCTGCTTCGCCTTGGTGTTCAGCCGCTTGGGGATATCCACCTGCAGCTTGATGTACATGTCTCCGCGCTGGTCGAGCGGTCCGCGAAGCCGCGGCACCCCCCTGCCCCGCAGACGCAGCATCTTGCCGTTCTGCACCCCGGACGGTATGGCCACCTTCACCTTCTGTCCGTCGATCGTAGGAACCTCGATATCCGCACCAAGAACGGCCTGCGTGATCGAGATCGGAATCTGGCAATACAGATCCTGACCATCACGGACAAAGAACTTGTGCCTGCGGACATTCACATAGACATACAGATCGCCGGCGGGTCCGCCATTGGCTCCGGCATCCCCCATGCCGCTCAGGACGACACGACTTCCATTATCGACACCCGCAGGAATGGTTACCTTGATCTTCTGCTGCTTGCGCTTGACTCCGGTTCCATGGCATTCGGAGCATGGGTTGTCTATGACGGAGCCAGTCCCGTTGCAGGTAGGACAAGTACTCGCGATGGCGAAAAACCCGCTGTTGCGGCGAATCTGGCCAGTCCCGTTGCACGTGGGACATATCTTCTTGCCGGAACCTGCCCGAGCCCCAGTACCGCCGCAGGAATCGCATGCGACCTGATGCGCATAGGAAATCTCGACCTTAGTTCCGAAAACCGCTTCCGCAAAATCGATCTCGACATCATAGCGCAGACTCGCCCCGGATTCAGGACCGGCTTGGGAACGTCCGGCGGAACGGCCGCCGCCACCGCCGAAAAAGGATTCAAAGATATCGCTGAAACCGCCACCGAAGATATCGCCGAAATCACGATATACATTGGAATAGTCGTGTGCGCCGCCGTTCATGCCGTCGATACCGGCGAAACCGAACTGGTCATAGGTCTGGCGCTTCTTTTCGTCGCTCAGCACCTCGTAGGCTTCAGTAGCCTCCTTGAACCGCTCTTCGGCCGCTTTATCACCAGGATTCTTATCGGGGTGATTCGCGATGGCCAGCTTCCTATACGCTTTCTTGATTTCTTCCTGGGAAGCCCCTTTCGGAACTCCCAGCACTTCATAATAATCCCTTTTCGCCACAGTGCGACTTCCTTCGATGTGTAGGTACTGCCCAATGAGAAACAAACATCATGTCGGCCGAAACCGACATGATGCATATCGCGGGCATACCCACAGAATACTCAATTCGGGCCTACTTAGTCTACGACCTCGTAGTCGGCGTCCTCGACACCGCCATCACCCTTCTTGCCGGAATTTCCGTCCGAACCGGTCGGATCGGAAGGACCTTCGGCATCGGGAGCGCCCTGCTGTTGGGCGGCCGCAGACTTGTAGACTTCCTCGGCGAGCTTGTACGCCGCTTGCTGGAGAGCTTCGGTCTTGGCCTTGATTTCTTCGCTGGAAGCGGAAGAGTTGTTCATCACACCCTTGAGGTCTTCCATAGCGCTTTCGATCTTGCCCTTGTCTTCGGAAGAAATCTTGTCGCCATAGTCCTTGAGAGACTTTTCCGTGGAATACAGAAGTCCGTCGGCCTCGTTGCGGGCATCGATCTTCTCCCGTTCCTTCTTATCCTCGGCCGCATGAGCCTCCGCATCCTTGACCATCTTTTCGATCTCGGATTCGGACAATCCGGAAGAAGACTCGATACGAATCTTCTGCTCCTTGCCGGTCCCCAGATCCTTGGCGGACACATGCACGATACCATTCGCATCTATGTCGAACGTAACCTCGATCTGAGGAACCCCTCGCGGCGCCGCAGGAATGCCGACCAAGTCGAACTTGCCCAGCGTCCTGTTCTGGGAGGCCATCTCACGTTCGCCCTGCAGGACATGGATGCTCACTGCGGTCTGCCCATCCGCGGCAGTGGAGAAAATCTGACTCTTGCGGGTAGGAATCGTCGTATTGCGCTCGATGAGTTTGGTGTTCACGCCACCGAGGGTCTCGATACCGAGCGAAAGCGGAGTAACGTCCAGCAACAGGACATCCTTGACATCTCCACCCAGAATGCCGCCCTGGATCGCGGCGCCGACAGCGACGACTTCGTCCGGGTTCACACCCTTGTGGGGCTCTTTGTTGAACAGCTCCTTGACCGCGGCCTGCACGGCGGGAACACGGGTGGAACCGCCGACAAGAATGACTTCGTCGATATCCGCGGCTGTAAGACCGGCATCACGCAACGCATTCTTACATGGGGTCTTGGTCCGTTCGATCAAATCGGCGACCATCTGCTCGAACCGGGCACGGGTCAACGTCATCTGCAGATGCTTCGGACCTGTCGCATCGGCGGTGATGAACGGCAGGTTGATATCCGCGGACGTGGCGTTGGACAGTTCGATCTTCGCCTTTTCGGCGGCTTCCTTCAGTCTCTGCAGAGCCATCTTATCCTGGGTCAGGTCGATTCCGCTCGACTTCTTGAAGTCGTCCACCATCCATTCGATGATCCGCTGGTCGAAGTTATCACCGCCGAGGTGGGTATCGCCGTTGGTCGATTTGACTTCGAACACGCCGTCGCCCAGCTCAAGGATGGAAATATCGAACGTACCGCCGCCAAGGTCGTACACGGCGATCTTCTCCTCTTTGGAGGAATCCTTGCCGAAACCATAGGCCAATGCAGCCGCGGTCGGCTCGTTGACGATTCGCTTGACCTCGAGACCGGCGATCTTTCCGGCATCCTTGGTCGCCTGCCGCTGCGCATCGTTGAAGTACGCGGGAACGGTAATGACCGCTTCGGTGACCGGCTCCCCAAGATAATCCTCGGCGGTCTTCTTCATTTTCTGAAGAATCAGGGCCGAAATCTCCTGCGGAGAATAGTCCTTGCCACGAATCTCGACCTTGATCTCATCGTTCGGACCTGCGACGACCTTGTAGGGGATCATCGCAAGTTCGGACGGAACTTCGTGATATTTGCGCCCCATGAAGCGCTTGATGGAGAACACAGTGTTCTCCGCATTCGTTACAATCTGGTTCTTAGCGGGCTGACCGACAAGACGGTCTCCCTTGGAGGTAAAACCAACGACGGACGGAGTGGTTCTCTGCCCCTCCGAGTTCGCGATGACTACCGGCTCGCTGCCTTCCATCACCGCGACGCAGGAGTTGGTCGTACCTAAGTCAATTCCAATGATTCTTCCCATTTTATCTTTCTCCTCTCAGAGTAAATTACATATTCAAAATATATTCGGAAAGAAAACCGGCATCCGCCCGGCCGCTTTCCTCAGCACATAATGTACTGATAAAAAAACACGCTGACTACTTTTTTCTCAGCCGACGCCATCAACCTTCCACCGGTTTTCCGACTCTGACTTTCGCAGGCCGAATGACCCGATCGTGCAGTTTATAGCCGGTACCGAGATCCTCCAGAACCGTCTCGACCTTGCAGGAAGGGTCTTCCGTCATCATGCAGGCCTCGTGCTCGGAAGGATCGAACTCCTTGCCGACAGCCTCGATCCTGCTCAGCCCCCAATTGCGCTCCAGCATGCCCAGCAGATGGCTACGGACCATCACGATCCCGTCGTACATCGTCTGGAAATCCTTGGTTGTCTCCGCCGCGGCGATAGCCCGGTCGAAATCGTCCAACGGCTGAAGCAAGTCCGTGATCAGCTTGGTATTGGCGAACTGGACGGCATCGTCCTTGTCCCGAATCAAACGTTTCCGGAAATTCTCGACATCAGCCTGCTTGCGAAGCAACTGATCCTTCAACGAAGCCACTTCGGATTCCAATTCTCCGATTTTCATATTGAACGCCACGATTTCAGCCGCTTTCGGATCGATTTCCGCAGCGCATTCTTCAACGACCGGTTCCTCGGATACCGCAGAAGCCTGAGTCTTGACCTCTTCTTCCTTCGTTTCCTTGATGTCGGTCTCTTCCTGTTTCTTGCTCATGTACCACCATTTCCTCAAACATTTTTTTCGGGGTGCGCCCAATGAAATACTCCCGCAATACACGGATAAACGACCACGGGGGAAATCTCCGATGGTCGTCTCGCACCAGTTTTCATTGAGTCTAGAGATATGCCCACCCCTGGGCACAACCCAAAAATAACTATGAGGACGTATATCGTCAAGTATTTTCCCCTATCTGGGAGGAAATTATGAACATCAGTTCCAATATATTACAGAGCATGAAATTAGAGTCACTTCCAGCTACCGGATCACGGTCATAAGAGAAAAACCAGGTCCGCGTGAGACACAAAAAGTTCCATTCCATCCATACCCCATGGGCCGGCTCCCATGGAGGCCGCAAGAAGTCGCTCCTGACGCACGTACCGCTACAGCAAACGCCGACCACCAAAATACTGCCATTTTCACCAAAAGAATCATTATTGCCTTTCCGACAATCTCCGCTACAATTTTCTTATGCCCATACGCAGAGAAAAAGGAAAGGATATCCGACGCATGTTTCCAGGAATCGCAATTTCCAGAACGGAACAAGTGCTTACCGGAACAGGAGGGAAAAGCCGTTTCGTCGGCAATCCTCCTAAGTGGATGGACAATCCTTTCCCCGACAAAGGATATACATATCAGTTTAACCGCATGGGCGAACTTAGGACGGTCGCGGAAGCGTTCAGCATTACAGGAAGAACAGATTTCTCGGGAAAAGTAATCGGCGAACCGACCTATTGGGTCGATACAGTCTGTCCCGGACATATCCGAAAGAAATCTCGAAGCTTTCCGGAGCTGTTCGCCCGGGCAGGCGCTGGAAGTCGGCATCCGGGTGAGTGCTTCCAGGCCGATCATCGTTTCTTGTCCCAAGGACACCCCGTATTACACATAAGCAATCGGGAACTGGGTCAAGAACTCGACCGAACTCCAGATGAAGGTCCTAAGAACCATACCGTTCAGATCGAATATGATACATTCGCTTGCATGCATCAAGGAGGAAGCATCCATGCTACAGATCCCTGACTTTGAACTCGACGTAACCGACGAAGACGTGCTGAAAAGCTTCGATACGCGCTACCATGGCCTTGAAAGATTCAAAGCCTGTATGGCACGCAAAGATTTTCCCCAAGCAAAAAAGGAACTGACGACCTATTTCATGGAACGAAAAAACGTGGCCTACTTCTTTGACTACCGTTCCCGACCTGTGCGAAAAATCGATACGGAATCGAATCCGTACTTCTTCCAATCGGCGCTCGGGTTATCGGGAGAACTGAAACCGTTCTGCATGTACGTCGCAGACAGAATGCTTGAAAACGTGTATGTGCTACCAGGCAAGGGAAGAGGTGAAATTCACCTAGGAAAGTACTTCGAAAACATGATTCATTTCAATTTTCTTCATGACCAAGGAAAGAAACATAGACATTATCTCGACCAATTCGTTCGAGGTCAATTTTTCGAATCCCTAGCCATCGCCTATCATGAGACCGAAGACAGAAAATATCTAGACAAATTCTGCGTCGTCCTCGACAAATTCTTTGAAACTTATCCGCTGAGGATCGTGGACGGATCGCCGACAGCAAACCGCTTCCAATACGATGAAGACAGGGATGTCATGAGCGCCGGATGGCTTTGTCTCGTATTCATCAGCTTGCTCTATACAAGAATTCCGTATGAAATCGAATCTGAACGTACTTTCGAAATCATCAAACGAATCTGGTTCCTGGGGATCCAGTTCCGTCGTTTCGACACCGATGCGTACAGACCGTACAATCATCATCTTTTCGAACGCGGGCTCGTACCGTTCACGCTGGGAACGCTGCTGCCAGAAATTCCGGCATTCAGACAGATGAAAACTCGCGGCGCAAAAATCACCCGAAAGCATATCAAGGAAGATTTCAGTAACGCTGGCGGCTACAGCGAACATTCGATAGCATATTGGGCCGGCGCAGCTTTAGGAGAAATGTTGACGCGAGCGGTGATTCTCGCACGGCTCAACAATGAACATTTGATGGATACCGTGTGCACATCCCGGTTGAACGAATCATTTTCTCTACTCGCCTCGTTGGCCGCACCTTGTACCAAATTTCCCAGCATTGGAGACAACAGAGGTCCGCTGATCGACCCGATACTGAGATTGGGGATACTTGCCTGCGACAACGTATTTTGTTCGGGGGTATTGTCAGTCAGGACCACCGGCGCGACGCAGACGGACCTCCCCCCGCTCGATTATGCGAACGACGGTACCGGATTCGTCATTTCACGAAGCGGATTCTCCGTTGATTCCAACTACATCGCACTGTCCGCAAAAAAAGGTGCGGATACACCGGCCATAACCATATGGACATGCTATCGCTGTGCATCACGTTGAGAGGAAAAGAAATCGTTGGAGAACCGTACTCCGGGAAATTATATCACAACATCAAAATGGGGAGTCCGCAACGAGGATACATGTATAACATGACTTCACATAATTCTGTACTATGCTATGGCCGGCCGATTGTAGATGACATGTACTACTCGAACAAATGGGGAGTATACAGACCTGACTCTCCGATTGTCGCTTATTCAAGCGTCAATGACGGCTTTTTCGTTGAAGCCTATCATACCGCTTATACGTTCTGCCTCCACAGAAGAAAACTGTTTTTCGCCCGGAATCACGGAGTGATAGTCCACGATATCGTTGAACGGGGCAACAGGTACGAGACGCCCCATATCCAGCGCTGGCATCTGTGCAAAGGAAACACAGTGAGAACGCTTTCCGATCATTCGCTACTCATCACCAACGAAGATACCTCCATCCTGTTCATCGCAAAAGAAGCCAAGAACATTTCCATATGGAAGAATCCGATCTTATGCCCTGAGATATTCTCTGAAGAAGAGGTCTTTCCAATCATCGATGTTCATTTCCAGACCCCGGAGTTCCTGGTAGCGGATAATGCCGCGGCACACCTGCATACACTCTTTCTTGATATCACGGGAAGAACAGATGGACTGGAACGGAATCTTGCATCCATAGAGAAATTCGTCGATGACGGTGACACTCTCGAGTCGGCGCTATCGATGATCACGATGATGCTCTATGAACTGCGATGATAGCCATAGCACGGCAACCGATAGGGGGAAATCCATCGGCTGCCGTATAATCCATCCCTGTCACCAGTAGGCATTCCATGATGGGTGCATCGCACGCATCAATGCCTCGACATAGAAGTAGTCTCCCCACGCATTACATTCGTCGATGCCACGGTTCTTCGCGCTGTTCGTCGGCGTATGTTTGCAATAGACGCCATGGAGCAACTGCCCGTTGGATAACAATGGATCCTTCACTGCGCACATAGAATATAGCGGAGGAAGCAGCTCAAGCGCTTGCCGACGCAATGATGGATCATGCAGATTATCGCTCATTTCCAGCATGCCGCATATAGCGATCGCAAGCGCAGAAGAATCCCGCGGCTCCTTGCTTCCATCGGTAAAATCAAAATCCCAGTATGGTACGATGGAATCCGGCAGATGTTTCAAAAAAAATCGAAGCGTCTTCCAGAAAACGTTATGAGCCTCGTCCGAATTCGTATAGCGATATGCAAGGGCCGATCCATAAATACCCCAGGCCTGTCCCCTTGCCCATGCACTGCTGTTCCTATTTCCCTGATGAGTCGCTCCATAGAGAGGCGCGCCTGTATCCGGGTCAAAATAGTACGTATGGTAGGTCGAATCATCAGGGCGCAATACACAGCGAATGGATGTATTGAAATGCTTGAGCGCGATGTCCCTGTATTTAGATTTCCCGGTCTCTACGGTCGCCCAGAACAGCAACGGGATGTTCATCAGACAGTCGATGATCAGACGATGGCATGCAGGATCTCCAATCGGTCCCCAAGCTTGGATGAATTCGCCTTTCTTCTGAAACCGAGACAGCAGATAGTCGGCAGCCAGCACCGCGGCATTTCTTCCCCGTTCGCTTCCATACAAGCGATAGGCAGCCACACAGGAAGGAGAATACAGAAAACCCATATCATGGTTGTCGATCGCCCGCATTTCGGTAATGCGGCAATAAAAACTATCGACATGTTCCAAAGCTTTCGCTTTGAGTTGTTCATCACCTGTGAGTTCATACATGATATTGATTTCCCCTGTCCACATGCCATTTGTCCATTCATCGTTTTCTGCCGGCTGATAGAAATTTTGTTCACTCGTCGCAGGTTTGAATTTCCCTCCCATATCTTCAATTGCCTTCCTAGTCTGCCGATAGGCATGGCTTACCATTTCTTCCCATTGAAGTTCTGCGGTTCTATCCATATTTATTCGACCCTCCTTATCATTCGACGAATGAAACGGGAGACGAAAAAACACAATCGCCGTTTTGTTGATATGCCCGTAAATACACGGCTTGGAAACTTGAGAGCTGGAAATCGCGTTCGATTTTGCAGATCACTTCGCCTCGAGCACAGAACCGACCTATTGCAACGGCAGGTGAAACAAATCCATGGACATACTCGCTTGTAGAACGATGTCTCAGGTCATCGATCGAAAATATCAATGTCCTATT
>Ga0172377_10002310_pt1 | contig 19453 bp, 18 predicted proteins | sample Pumphouse3metaG_FD_119749 | JGI IMG/M metagenome (GOLD analysis project Ga0172377, IMG submission 119749) | Leachate microbial communities from a municipal landfill in Southern Ontario, Canada - Pumphouse #3 metaG | ecosystem: Engineered > Solid waste > Landfill > Unclassified | place: Canada...
ATGATATTTGTATTCGACAATTTTACGCTTAATGACGCCCAGTCAACATTTTCGACTAAATCAGTGTCTTCACCGTTAACAAGGTAATTTATTTCTGTCCATTTATCATCATCACTGAGTGCCGTGTTGGTTGTTTTTGTGATATCAACAAATTCAGTAGCATTAGAAAATTCAATTTCGCTAATTGCTGTCTTTACTTTTATAGATATGTTGTTTTGAACAATATATTCACCATTTAAAACACTTGAATTACCATAGGCAATCAAGTTTACTGTTTGTGAAGTATAATTTTTTGCTCGGACATAAATATATCCATTTGAACTTAGTGTGTAAGTTGTAATATCGGTTATGGTTCGCCCTGCAGAATCAACAAAAACCAAATTTGACAATTTGGTTATATCTGCACTTGATACCCCTAATGCAATTGTTTGATTTGTCGCATTCGTTGGTGTTACACTGAATGTTATCTTTGTGCCAAATAAGCTCGTGCCCTCTGTTGAATAGGCATCATAAACATTGATTGAAGATGAACTTGAATTGCTGTTTATATATACCTTATTTACAATATCTATTATTGAAATATTTAAAACAATATCTAAATATGATTGAACATTAAAACCTTCAACACCGATTCTAAATGTGATGGTTGTTGTGGCATTTTCAACCCCAACAATATTAAAATTATTTGCATTGACTTTGTCCACAACTAATGAAGTTGAATCTCCACTTATTCCATAAATCATAAATTCATCATCACTTGTTGGTAAATTTATGTTTAAATTCATTGGATTTCCGCTTGAATTTTTGGCAAGCATTATTGTTTCTTCCAAATTAAGCAAAGAGTTATCTGCAGTGTTTGTGATTGAAATGCTAGAACTATCTAATGCCTCGTAAATATATACTTCAATTGAAGAAAATAAATTGCGATTGTCTGCATTCGTTGCTGTTAACGTCACATGTTTACTAGTTGGAATTGAAACAACTGTAATAAGATTATTTGAATCTATTGTTATATCAGTTGAACTTGCAGTCCAAATTACATCACGTTGACTGGTTGTTGCTGGTGCAAAGTTTAACAATTCACTTGCATCTAATTGATAAGTGCTTCCAACACTTAGCGCCATATTTAATTCTGACTCAAATAACATGCTTGTTGCAGGAATAATAACTTCTAGATTTATGTATGCTTTTTTATTGCCCTCGGCACTCATAACTAGTATTCTTGTTTGCCCTTGCATTAATGCTGTAACTGTTATGTTGGCTGTATTGTCCTCATCATAGGTTTTGCTTATGCTTGCAATGCTTTGGTTTTCTAAACTTATTAACACATTTTTTGAAATGCTTTTATCATCTGTCTTAATGTTTGCATTAAATTCGGCTTCATTTAAAAATGCCTCGCTTGGCAAAACGATACCTTCATCATCACTTAAATAAATAACTAAATTTTCAACACTAACAATTAGTGACATATTATTGTATTTACTACCGCACCCCGACGTTAACCCAGCAAACGTTATCATCGCACAAATTGTCAATAAAACAAATAATATCTTCTTCATAAGTTCTCCTATGGTTTAGTCTAATCCTTCTTGTAATAATTATACTAACTAATTATATTTACTTATATTAATTTAATTATATATAAATCATAGGTTAATGTCAAATGATTAGATAAACTTTACAATATTAGCCTGTTTTTTAGACCTTTTTTTAGCATTATTTGACATAATTCGACAAATTTATTCATATATTTATTTTAACTTTTCAAGGAGTTGATATGAATAAGGAATTAGAAAAAAGGACTCTCACATATGCACGACATATAATCAAATCACACGACACTGTTCGGGCTACGGCAAAACTTTATAATATATCTAAAAGCACTGTTCACAACGATATTCATAAGCGTTTACCATTAATAAACAGGTTTATGTATAGAAAAATTAGTAAAATAATGGACAAAAACTTTTCACATAAACATATTATAGGCGGTCAATCAACAAAATTAAAATATTTAAGAGAAAAAAATGAAAAGATTTTAGTTCAAAAAATTATATAATTAAGTTCTCGATTTAAAGCGTTCAATAGATAAATTTTTATTTATCAAAATTAATTATAATTATTTTATTTATAAAATTAATATGTTTTTTAAAAAAATTCGTTTTTTTCTATAATTTGTTTCTTCGATTATATTTATTAACTTGTCTTTTTAAGCTTGTCTTATCTAATATTTTGACTTGTTTTCATACTAAATTGCTGATAACTTTATTACAAACAAAGTTATTGCTTTTTACTTTATACCATGATATAATACTAACATATTTAAAGGAGGAATTATGTTTGATAAATTACAAGCAATTATAGCAGAACAGTTGAATTTACCGCTTGAAAAAATCACTAAAGATAGTAGAATGTTGGAAGATTTAGGAGCTGATTCATTAGACTTCGTAGAACTTTTAATGACATTAGAAGAAAAGTTTGGCGTAACAGTTAGTGATGAAGATGCAAAAAAATTAAAAACTGTTGGTGATGTTGCAGAATTTGTAAAAGCTAATATGAAAAAATAAATTAAAATTTTTGATTTTTTTTAAGATAGAAATTATTTAATTGCATAATTAAACTTTATAAAATAGTTTGTTAATTAGAATTTTTAATTAATTTATTTTGTTACTATTTTAAAAATAATTGTTTTTATTATTATAAAAGTTTTTATTTTTTTTGATACGTCAAAATAAAAAGGCAAAATGAGAATAATTGTATAAATTTAGTTTATAAATAATTATTATGATCTAAAAACCCCCTATGAATATTAAACATTCATGGGGTTTTTTATAATTTAAAACAAGCTTAATATTAAGTACCTTTTTTATAATTTTAATTATTTATACGTTTTTTTTAAAGACGTATAGATCTTTTTATTTACAAAACAATATTTATTTTAACATTATAATTGCTATATTTAATAGTATACTCTCCTTTTATAGCAGTAATGCGGTATTATTTTATTATTAACAATATTAACTATTCATAAGGTGTTAAAAAAAGGATTGTATAATTAATATTGGGAAGTTTAATAAAAAAGCAGAACATTTCGCCTGCTTTGTTTAATTATTCAATATCTTGATTATTGTTTACTATCATACCTATAAACTAAATAACAATATATACTTATTCCATTGTTTATTTAATTTCTTAATAATTTTTACTACCATAACCATAAACTAAAAAACAACATATATGCATTGTTAATTCAAATTCTTAATTCTTATATATTATAAAACTCTAATTAAATCCATTGTTTATTCAATTAATAATTATTTTTTATTTAACTTTAAGATTAGCAAATTATTTACTTTTCTCTATATCAACCTTTTTTTGTTTTTTTAAATTTGTTTCAAGATTTTTTAATTCATTGTCAAGTTCATTATCTAAATGCTTTTTAAAACTATTGCTATAACAACTTTTAAATGTATTTGGAAATCTATTATTAACATCTTTATATGGCTTTAAGTAATCTAATATTAACTCGTCCCCAACAATTTCTGCAATATCAAAAACTGTTCTATTTTTATTGTTAGCTATGTCTAGATTGACCCCTTTTTTAACTAATTTATTTAAAGTTAATTTATCTTTTTTAACAACACATAACATTGCTAATGTATTACCATTTTCATCAGTTAAATCTAGGTCTGCCCCGTTATTAAAAAATGCTTCAAATTTCTTTGTTTGCTTTTCTAAATAAAGTATAAAAATTGCTGGGGTATTATGATCAGATAAATCTAAGTTTGCACCCTTATCAACAAGCTCTTTAAATAATTTATAACTTTTAACTGTTAATACTGGTGCGTTTTCAGGTTTATCATAAGAATTTGGGTCAACTCCATTTTGAACTAGCAAGGAAGCTGTTTCCTCGAACCCATAACTGCAAAGTTTTTCTAAAACATAATATCCATTATATTTCAGTTTACAATTTAACCTTTTTTTAACATTCTTGTTAATTAAAGATGAAATTCCATCAAAAAAACTAGTAAATTTATCTCTGTAATCTTCTGATGTTATATCAGAAATACCTTCTTGTAATGTTTCTTTATAACCACCCGATTCATACTTATGATCGATATCTTCTAGACATTTCCCTAAAACTATAAAAAATTCTTGATCATTTTGCTTTTTTAACATAATTTCCTCACTCATTCATTAAAAATTAGTTGATTTTTAATTTATCTTTCTTTTTCTATTTCCTTTTTGCCTTTTGTAAATGAAGCATCAAAGCTTTTTGCAATTTCAAATTGTTTAGGATTAATATTTCTGCCAATTTTAGTTATTGCTTCAATCAATTGCGGATTAACTGTTTCATCTGATGCAAATGCCAATTGCTCTATGCCCTCATAATTAGGCACAGGTGACCACCATTCATCATATTTGCTAATTTTAGCCCCTGCAACCAAGCAATTAAACTCTAAGTCTTTGATTTTTTTATTTTTTGAAGCTTCTTTTGCCATACTTATTACATTTGCAAAATATTTAAACCCTTCTGCTGGCACCGCTGCCGTATTACTAAAAAACAATATCGTTCTATCATTTTTTACGTCAATTCTTGCAATGGCTATTTTTGTATCATCATCCATATTTAAAACAAAACCATTTTCATATGCTAATATTTTGTCTGATTTTCTTAAATTATCTAACAAAGATTTTGTGAATATTTCATCATTAAAACCCACATCGCATCTTAAATTACCTAATTCGACCCACTTTTCATCACTATCTATAAATGATTGTCCACGATTTACATTTTTTTCGCTTATAAATACGCTCTTAATATCTTGATAGCTATTTGAACTCACCAAATTGGCATTTTCAGCAACTTGAAATAATTCTTTATTATTTTCAAGTGTTTGTAACACTGTATTATTTCCTTTTAAAACACCCTTGAAATTTCTGCCCGTGCCTTCGTTTACTTTTACAATATTTGATGAATCTTTTATTTGTTGATCTAATATTTTCAATCTTTCTTCGTATTGATTTTGTGCGTTTGTAGCTCGATTAACTTTGTCTTGCGCATCGGCCAAACTTGTATTATACATGCTTGTAATAATATCATCAAGTGTTGTTTTTTCTTTTATTTCACCAAGTGCCAAAGCAAACTTCATTAATTCTTCACGCTGACTTGCTTTCATGATTTTTTGAAATAATTCATACTCATCAGGGTTTTTAACAATATGGTCTAAAATTGCTTGATAAATTATTCGGTTATCAGCTTTTTCTTTTCTAAAATATATTACATCTTTAATGGCTCTTTCAACTTCTGAATATGCTGGAACTCTCTTGAATTTGTCTTTATTTTTAAACATTTCATAATATATTAATGTTATAAAACTAACCACTTCTGGATTATTTGGAAATTTTTTGCTCGCAACTTTATATAATGTTTTTGGTTCCATTTCTGATAATCTTACAAAATATACACGTCTTGTTAATGGATCTGATAAAAATTCACGATTGTCATTTTTACATAGTATTACTTGAAGATTTTTTCTAAATTTCTTATCAATACTTGAATTTTGAAATTGTGTCGTGCTTATCTTTCCTGATTGCAAAAATTGGTATAGAAAAGTATCCGTTTCTTCCCTTGCTTTATCATATTCATCAAGCAATAAAACTACTTTTTTGCCCGCATTACATTCAGCAATAGCATTTAACAAAGCACCTTTTATTATTACGTTGTCACCATCGCCCTTTACTGCGTTCGCTATATTAATTTCTTCGAATAATTCAGATTTAGGACGCTCAACAAGAATTTGGCTTGATTTAATACTTAAACGAACACTTAAAAAATGTGTCGATTGGAGTAAGATAGATAAAAACGATTATCTTAATGCAATGCGTGAAAGTGTTTTAAGTGATACAAAAATTAAAGAGTTGATTAAAAATGCTTTAACAAATAAAATTGATGACCGAGAAATGTTTATGAAAGGAATCGACTACTCATATTATTACGAAGAAAATGATTAAAAAAGGAGATTTTTCAAAGTGAACTCTGTGGAGTTCACTTCATTTTCTCCTTTTTTTTATTTTAGGTTTTTGCTAATTTCAAAAAAGCCTTTTTATGTTCATTTAAAATTTTATTGCAATTTTCATTAATTTGTCATTATCTCATAATGAACATGCATTCTTTTTTACTGATTGCCATATTACAATATTTGTTTTTTGCAATCAAATAAAGGTGTCGGTTGACACTTAATAAAATCACCGATTGTTAATTAAATGTGCCGATTGTCATTTCATGAAGTTAACGCTTGCTATTAAATAAATGTGCTTCCCACTATTTAATTATTTTGCTTTATTTTATTATAAAATAAAACATTTAGCAAAAATTTTTAGTTCATTTACTATTAATTTACAAACCAGTTTAATTCGTGCCAAAAGCCGATTTGTCCTGTATAAATTGTTAAAATCACGAATGCAACAATAAAAGATGCGACAAAAACATATAGACCAACCATAGTCAACAATTTTATTTTATATGCAGTTTTCTTTGTCAATTTTGGTTGCTTTGACACGCTTGGATAAATATTATTATTTAACATGTTTTTATGCCATCTTGTATATGATTTCCCCCATTGTTTTGAATATAAAAACATATAGAATGTAGCTGTAAATGAAATTACTGCGAGTCCCAAAAAGGAAATACCGAATACTAAACTTCCTAAATAAGGCATTGTTGGTATTAATCCCGCTATGTTTATTGTTGTTATCATAAGAAATCCTGCAATTATACAAGAAATCGTAAACGTCCCCATAACGATAACACAACCCCATAACAATACATAAAGAAGTCCAACAAAAAAGTCTATGAAAATTAAACCAGACGCAATTAATGACCTTTGCAATTTATTAGAACTTGGGGAACACAAAAAATATTCTTTTGCAATAGTTTTAGGTTCTCCTAACTTTATTGCAATTTCCTCTTCGCTTTTCCCTTCATCAATTTTAAATGCAAAATGTTCCTCGTATTCCTCAATTATGTCTTCAATATCAGATATTTTATTTTTTATTAATTCCGCTTTTAATTCATTAATAAATTCGTTCTTATTCATTAAAATCTCCTTTTAAAATATTATTTACTCTCATAATAAATTCTAACCATTGTGTCGACTCAGTTTCAAATGTTTTTTTCCCTAATTCAGTAATTGAATAATATTTTCTTGGTGGACCACCACTATCCTCTGATAGATAAGTCTTGACAAGCCCCTCCGCCTTTTGTTTTCTTAATATTGGATAAATTGTCCCATCTGAAATATCAATTTGCTTCGATATTAACTCTGATAGTTCATAGCCATACATATCTTTTTTTATAAGCACAGACAATACACATAATTCAATGACACCTTTTTTATATTGAATATTCATAAAACAACTCCTTTAAATGCCTGTTTATCATTTACTACTACACATTATATAATAGTTAAAAATAATTGTCAACTGTTTTTTATAATAAAAATTATTATGTATATTGTTAAAAATTATTATAGAGATTATACGATATTCAATAAATGATTATTGCTCACATAATGTAACATATGCAAACTTTGTAAATAAAATTTAATTTTAAATATTTTAGTTTACTTTACTTTAAAATTTTTTTTTATTAATTTTTGTAAGAAAATAGCTCGAATTCTAATTTGCTGACGATTATTATGTGTATTTTTATTCTTTACTTGCCTTTTATACACAGGTTCAGTTTTTATTCACACAATAGCAACTTATTCAACTTAAAAATTGATAAAATTAAAAATAATTTTAATGTTTACTTAATTTATTAATAGATTAGATTATTCTTGACAATTAAACAACATTTATAATTCACTTACCTTTCAAGCGAAATTAATAAAATTTATACCATACCAATAATATTTTATTCAACTATATAATTGATAAAATAAAAATAATTTGTATATGCATTTCAAATTTTTTTATGGATTAAATTATTCTTGACAATTAAACGCAATTTATGATAAACTTTTGGTAGAATAATTATCAAATAAAGTTGAATAATTATCAAATGGAAAGGTGTCAGAGTGGTCGATCGAGCCGTCTTGGAAAGGCGGTGAACGTAACAGTTCCGCGGGTTCGAATCCCGCCCTTTCCGCCAAGTGTGCTATAAAACGTCTTTCTTTTTAGAAAGGCGTTTTGTATTCACAATTAAATAAATCCGATAGGATTTATTTAATATCGGTATTTTTTTCATGTGATAATAGATAGATTGAAAAAATAAAATTTAAAATTATTATTTGGTTGATGGAAATTCTTTCTAACAAACCGCCAATAGTCGGAAATAATTTAACTACTACTGCTCCTAATATGAGAAAAGTTAAGGCAATTGTTACTAAAATGCCTAGTTTTTTATGACTAGATTTAAAAAATCCTGCGATTAAAAAACTGAAAGAAACAATACTAAAAAATACGGTCAATCCCACTGTTATCCAGTGCATTAGATATTGAAAACTAAATTCTGTAATAATTAGACTTGGTTTTGGAAAAAAAGTAAGACCTATAAAAAATACTAAATTTGTAATAAAAAATAATATTGCCCCAACATTAAATGATTTATTAATACCCTTAAAGAAAGAAAAAAAACAGAAAGAAAAAATTACGGAACACAAACCATAAATAAATAAAAAGATACTTGAAACGATCCTTGATGGTGCATCACAAGCCGTTAAATCACTCATTGTTTGAGTGACAAAATTATAATCGCTATATATTAATTCCCCTAAAATTAGTTGCAAAATATAACAGATTACTCCAACTATCCCTAAAACTCCACTGATTTTTAATATTTTATTTATTTTATTCTTATCCATTATCCCTCAAAATTATTTGTTATTTATTTTGTTTATTTTTTTGTTGTTTATCCGTTTTTATACCAAGTTCTGTTGCAATTTAAGTTTTTTTGCCTACCATTTTAATTGCTATATTCTTTCATAATAACAATAAAACATTTAATTTATAAGTTATTTTATTAGATCTTGCTAATACAATTATATTACATAAAAAAATTTATAGCAAGTAAAAAAGATTAAACTAAATTCGACTTATTCTTTTATGAAAATTATCTTATATCTACAAATTCATTAATGCCTTCGCTATTGACCTTTTTTTACTTTTTTGTTAAAATAACAATAATAATAAATGGGAGTATTAAAATGCGAATTAATCTAAATCCCTTCAAAGACTCTGCGGTGATAATCAAAAAAGGCTCTTGCAAAAAATATATGATAAATGTAAATGGGATAAATTGTTTTTTTAAAGTAAATTTTAATAGAAAAGAAAAACCAGAATATTTTAAAAACCAATTTAAAGACAACATCGTTCAATTAAATGGTGATATCGTAGAAGTTTTTTCCTCATTTTTTTTAAAAAATATTGGTTGTAACAACTTTGTGCCATATGATTTTGCAGAGCTTGGCGATGAAATTGGTTGTATTTCTCCTTCATTTATCGATAAAAATGTTAAATATCAACCCTACTTTTTAGATATTTTAACGGTGGAATTTGAAGATCAAAATTTAATAAAAGAAGATAGTCAGTTAAATAGAATGAACGACTCAAATTATATTAATAGTTTATTTGATAAATTTTATGAACAATTTTCTGATGGTTGCACGGGGCAATATAGTCTTTCGGTTGAATTCGTTTGTGAAAAAGTTACTAATTTTTGTAAAATTAATAATTTACAATGCGATTTTTTAAAACTTAAAAGTCAACTAAATAAACTAGTTGTTTATGATTATTTTATGCTTAATTATGACAGAGGTTGGCAAAACTTAACTATCTTAGTTAAAGAAAATAATAAAAAGTTAACTTTTGAAATGGCCCCTATTTATGATAATGGCGAATGTTTTGGAATGGAAAATTTTGACAGATTGCCAAAAGACCGCAAATATGACGAAAATTATTTAGCAATGGGATTATCTGAAAATGGCAGAATTTATGATTTTTCAGGCAACAAATTATTCGAAAATCAAAACCTTATTGCAGTAGATATCGCAGAAATAGCAAAAAATGACCATGAAATTAAAAAAATTGTTAAGAATTGTGTAAATTTGGATATTACTGATTTAATAGATCAATTTGAAAAACAATTTGACATTGAATTGCCTGAAAACTATAAGGAAGTAATAATTAATTGTTATAATTCACAAGTCAAAAAATTTAAAACCGCTAATGCAAATTTAAATAAAAAATTGAATAGGGATAATATAAAAGACGAGTATGTTTAAATTTTATAAGAAATTCATTACAATACTTGAAATTTATCTAAACCTTTAAAAGAATGATTCTATTGTTTTATGCAATAAAGAGGAATGTTATGAAAAAAGATATTTGGGAAAAATTGTATAATAAAACAAAAATGGAATATCGTCCAGAAGAAATTAGCCCTTTTATAACAGCACACCATGTTGTTTGTGCGATTGAAAGTGAAAATGGCGAAATCTATGCTGGTTTTTGCATCGAAGGAGCATCTGGGGTCATCGCCTTATGTGCCGAAAGAGTAGCTGGCTTAAATATGTATATTCAAAGTGGTCAAACTGTTGTGAAAAGATTAATTGCTTTCAGGGATAATCCACCAACAAAAAATGGTGGTATGCCTTGTGGTGCATGCAGAGAATTTTTCATGCAGTTATCTTTAAAAAATAAAGATATGGAAATAATGATTGATTATGAATCTCGAAAAACCATTAAACTTGAAGAATTAATTCCAAATTGGTGGGGCTTAAAAAGATACAATAATAATTGTGATTGATTAATTATTAATCATAATAAAATAATGATAAATTAAATTTGATTAGGCTAAGGTATTAATAGTTTAATTAAAAAAAATGAATTAAATTTTTAGATAAAAAAATTGTAATTAAATTATTAAACGAAACAGCAACTAAGATTAATGAAAATTTAATTAAAATAAATCGCAAAATCAAAATAAAATAATTACAATAATTGATTTTTTAGAAAAATTACAATAGTTTTTAGTTTTTAAAAATAATATAATTTTTTTAGTGGAGTATAAGATGAAGAAAGAGCAAAAAGAATCCATTCTTTTTTATTCTTTAAATGATTATTTGATAATAAATAATTTAATGTGGGGGAATAAAAAAGAAGCAATTGATGGTTATAAAATAGCATACAATGATGCTCAAGGCATTATGAAAGAAGCCTTGCAAATGGGGCTTGATAAAAGATGGGGAGTTTCTTTAAAAAAGGGAAAAGAGCTTTTTAATGCATATAAACGTCGCTTCCCAGAAATTTTAAATGAAATGGTTTTAGAAAAAGTATTAAAAAGAGCATATAAAGACATTAATAATATAACAAACTGCATGACCCCATCTGAAAAAGATTTTGTTGTTATTAGAAATGTACGAATTTCAAACTCATGTCAAAGTTACAATATAGATGATACAATACTACTACAAAGTTTATCTTCTTCAAGCGTTGGACTTTTTGATTATAGTTATGATAGTAAAGATAAGCAATATATTCGTTATATTATACATATTCCAAGGGGAACTCCCATATTAGAAATGAAATCATTGCCAAAAGATATTAGAAATGAAGAAGATGAAATTATTTTGCCACCAATGGCATGCTTAATTATGAATGTTAATATGGGCAACACTGATAATTGTAAAAAAATAGTAGAGATGAAGTTTGTAAATTTGTTAAAAGTCCGAAAATAATGTAAAAGAGAAATCAATTTAATTTGTATACTATTGTATTATTTCAATTAACAATGTAATAATCTTCTAATGTAAAGGATCGAAAAATGGAAAAAGAAGAAACAACTAACAAAGATAATATTGATAAAATATTAGATTTATATTTTTTAACAAATAAATTAAAGGGGGTTTTACGTCAAGGCTGGCTAAATTGGGGGGTCAGTAATGCAAGGGTTGAAAGTATAGCAGAACATATTTATGGGACAATTATGCTGGCAACTAGTATTTTCGCAAATATAACAGTTAATATAGATTTAAACAAAGTGGCACTTATGCTGGCACTTCACGAAACAGAAGAATTGATAATCGGTGATTTAACACCTTTTGATATTGAAAAAAATAAAACAAAAAGACAAGACGGAAAAATTGCTGTGGAACAAGTGTTTAAAGAAAGTGAAAACAAAATTTATTTTTTAGAAATAATTGAAGAATTTGAAAAACGTGAATCTATTGAGGCTAAATTTGCCTTTCAATGCGATAAATTAGAGGCAGATTTGCAGGCATTTTTATATGAAGGACACTACAATATTGATAAAACCCCAAATAATATCAAAAGTGACGAAAGAATAGTCACTTTACAAAAACAAGGATTCAATAAGGTTAGTCAATTTTTTACACAAAATGATAGGCCTGGTTTTTCTGGCATATTTGCAGATTTAGCGGAACGCCTTATAGAAAAAGAAAATAACTTAACAAAACCTAGCGTTTAGTTTTTCTAACATATTTGCAGATTTAGCGGAACGCCTTATTAAAAGAGAAAACGACTTATAAAAAAAGAAAAAAGACTAAAAACAAAAGTTTATAATCTAGTTTTCTTAAATTTTATCGTTTTTATGATAATTTGCTTATTTCTTATTATCTTTCTTAATTATCTTTATTTTTTAATCTTTTCTTATCATATGATTTTTTAAAAAAATCAGCGTTCTTTATTTAAGAACGCCTTTTATTTATGACTAATATATTATATTTTTTTAACTTTATTTTAATTTCTTTCACGGTTTACTATTTGTTGATATTTTTTAAGATATAAGTTTTTTTATATTTTTTCAATTGTCTATTCATTCTCCTCAAATTCAAATTTTGTTTTATCATACATAATATTATTCTTGTCATAATAATTTTTTATTGCTGACTTTATTGCTTCTTCTGCCAAAACTGAACAATGTAATTTATGTGGTGGTAATCCATCAAGTGCGGTAACTACTGCTTGATTTGTTAATTGCAACGCATTATCAAGTGACTTACCTTTAATTAATTCTGTCGCAATGGAACTTGTCGCTATCGCACTTCCACAGCCAAATGTCATAAATTTTATATCTGTAATAATATTATCTTTAACCTTTATATAAACTCTCATTATATCTCCACATACTGGATTTCCCACTTCACCAATACCATCTGCATTTTCAATTTCCCCAACATTCCTAGGATTTCTAAAATGATCCATCACTTTTTCACTATATAACATGTTTTCTTTCTCCTTTTATTAATTCGTCCCAGTAAGGCGACATCGCCCTCAAACGTTTTACTATTTTAGTTATTGCAATTATCGTTTTATCAATTTCTTCTTCTGTTGTATCTTTTGATAGCGTTAATCTTAAAGAACCGTGCGCTATTTCATGAGGCAATCCTATCGCAAGCAAAACGTGTGACGGCTCTAATGATTCTGATGTGCATGCGCTCCCACTTGACGCACATATTCCCTCATCACTTAGTAACAATATTAAACTTTCCCCCTCTATCCCCTCAAAACACATATTTAAATTATTAGGTAACCTTAAATTTTTGTCACCATTGATTTTGCTATGTGGAATTTTGCTTAATTCATTAAACAATTTATCTCTCAATTCTTTCTCTTTGGTTGATACTTTTTCCATTTCTGTTATTGCATCTATTAATGCAACACTCATGCCGACAATAGCAGGGATATTTTCTGTCCCCGCCCTTTTTCTGTTCTCTTGTGCTCCCCCTTCAATAAAATTTGGCAAAAAAATTCCCCGCCTAATAAAAAGTCCGCCGATTCCCTTTGGTCCATGAAATTTATGCCCCGCAAATGACATTAAATCAACATTTAATTCTTTAACATCAACTTTTATATGCCCCACCGCTTGAACAGCATCAGTATGAAATACCACTCCCATCTCTCTGCATAAAGCACCGATGTCTTTTATTGGCTGAATGGTCCCTATCTCATTATTTGCAAGCATTATCGTAACTAAACAAGTATCGGCTTTTATTGCATTTTTTAAATCCTCAATTTTTATTATACCATCTTCGTATACGGGCAAATAAGTTATTTCAAAGCCTTGAACTTTAAGCTTTTTTAATGTATGCAAAACAGCATGATGTTCAAATTTTGAAGTTATAATATGATTTTTACCTTTTTTTAATCCACTGCTTGCTATCGACATTATCGCCCAGTTATCGCTTTCACTTCCACCAGAAGTAAAATATATTTCATTTTTCTCTGTATTCAAACATTTAGCTATATTTTCTCTCGCTGTTTCAACTGCCTCTTTTGCCTTTTGCCCTAGTTCATGTAAACTGCTTGGATTCCCATATATCTCATCAAAATATGGCAACATGGCTTTTTTTGCGTTTTCTGACATCTTCGTTGTTGACGCATTATCTAAATATATCATTATTATTAATTTCTCCTTTTTTTCTTAATTCCCACCTTGATGGTAGGATAAGTATAAAATAAAAAAGAAAAAAAGTCAATAGTTTTATCGGCTTTTCCTATTGGTAAATTATTATAATTATTATTAAAATTGTATGAAAATTATTTATTATAAGTTTTATCTAATAAATCTTGCAAGGTAACTTTTGTTAAATAATCATTTATAATGTCAGTTAAAGCAGACCAACAACCAACAGTTGAGCATTTATCTTTCATAGGGCAATCATTTTCAAAACAAGTTGCTAAATTTGGAGTATCTTTTGTAACATTCAAAATTTCTGCGATAGAATATTCCTTTGGTAATTTAGATAGTTTATAACCACCGTTTTGCCCACGCATACTTATAAGCAATTTGGCTTTTAGTAAACATGCGATAACTTTTTCTAGATATTTATTCGAAATATTTTGTCTTTGTGCAATTTCACTTATTGAAACATATTCTGTGCCAAAGTTTGCGATATCTACCATCACTCTTACGGCGTAACGTCCTTTTGCAGAAATTTTCATATTAATACCCTCTATTATTTATTTTACCATAAATTGTTAATCATGTGAAACACTTTCAATCATCTTTATTAATAATTTAAAAATTAAAAATTTTATTTTAAAAAATAAATTTTAAAATAATTGCAATTCAGAATTTATATAAAAGTTTAAATAAAAAAAAGCTTATATTATTAAGATAAGCCTTTTTGTATTTAAAATTTTAATTTGATTTGGTTAAATTTTGATATTATTTATAATTTAATATTTCTTGGATTGCATTTTTTTTTATTATCCCCTATTATAATACATGCTAAGTTTATTTAAAACAATTTTACTATAATCTTAATATAATCCTATAATCTTATCTTTTGACTACCCTTTAATATTTAATTTATAAATTTTAAACCATTGATCGATTTGATATAGATATGCAATTAATTGCGGACGGGTCATTAGTTGCCCATACCATGGATTTGTTAATGGTTGGTCGTCATCATTTATAATTTTGTTTAAAACTTTCTTATTAAACAATTCATGCAAAACACTATCTTTATGGATTAAACTTTCTTTTAATAATTTTTTAACAATCATCAAATATTCGGGATTATGCGTTTTGGGATATGGATTTTTCTTTCTATATAATATTTCTTTTGGCACAAAATCTTCAACCGCTTTTCTAAGTAGCCCCTTTTCCATTTGATTATAAAACTTATATTTCCATGGAACATTATATAAATATTCAACTAGTCTATGGTCGGCATACGGCACACGAACTTCCAAAGCTGAACCCATTGTCATTCTATCTTTTCTGTCTAGCAAATTTTGCATGAACCAGTGCGTATTTAATATGAACATTTCCTTTTGTTTTTTTTCTTCTTTCGATTCAAAACCTTTTAAAGGAACTTCTTTTAATGTTTCTAAATATTTTTCATTTACATAATTTTTTAAATCTAATTTGCTTTTATATTTATCGTTTAATAATTCTACTCTTTCATCTAAATTTCTAATCCACGGAAAACTATTATGCTCACTTTCTCTATAAAACCAGGGGTATCCACCAAAAATCTCATCAGCACATTCGCCCGACAAAGCTACTGTAAAATTTTTTTTAACTTGCTTACTAAACCAAAACAAAGAGGAGTCAATATCCACCATTCCCGGACAATCTTTCAAAGTTAAAGCATTGATTAATGTATCCGCCAAATCTTTATTATTTATAATTTCACTATGGTGCGGGATATTGTATCTATCACTCACAAGTTTTGCAAAATCCTTGTCTTGCGACACTTGAAAATTGTTTTTTATGAAATATTTGTCATTATCAATATAGTCAATACTATATGATTCCACATCGGGTTTATACTTTTTTGCAATTAAAGTTATGATTGTTGAGTCAAGTCCGCCTGACAAAAATGTGCAAAGCGGAACGTCTGAAACAAGTTGCCTTTTTATACTATCTTCAAGCAAATATCTAACATTTGAAACAGCATAATCAAAGGTATCATTAAATTCCTTTGAATATAAGTCCCAGTATTTTGTAATTGTTATATTATTATTTTTAAATTCTAAAAAATGCCCTGAACGCAACTCAAAAACATTTGGAAATATTCCAGAGCCTTGCGTATGTGATGGTCCAAGCCCTAGAACTTCTTGCAAGCTATTTGTGTCCACCTCGTGAATGTCAAAATATTTTAAAATTGCTTTAATCTCGGAACTAACCATAAATTGATTATCTTTGAAATAATAAAACAATGGTTTTACGCCTAACCTATCACGACAACAAAACATGGTCTTGTCTTTTGTGTTATATACTGCAAAAGCAAATATTCCATTCAGTTTTGCAACGCAATCTTTTCCATATTCGGCATACATTTTTATCAAAACTTCTGTATCACTGTGTCCACAAAACTCATGTCCTTTGCTAATTAACTCTTGTCTTAATTCATCAGTGTTATATAATTCACCATTATAAACCATAACTAAATCTTTAAAATAAAATGGTTGTTTACCATTCTCTTTATCAACAACCACTAGCCGTTTGTGCCCAAGATATACATTTTTTTCTTTAAAAAAATTTTCTTCATCAGGTCCACGGTGGCTTAGTGTTTGAAGTGCAACATTTGCACTTTCAACATTTAGATCATCTGAAAGTAGCCCTAAAATTCCACACATTTATAAATCTCCAATACTTTAACTTTATATGCTAACTTTTTAAATAAGTTTAATATAATTGAAATTAAATAAACGATTTTTTTGCATAAACTACGATAATATAAAATTTTAATTTAAAAAAAACGAGGCAACCTTTATTTAATCCACCTCGTGTTTTTGAATTTGAATTAATCAATTAAAATATTTTTGAATTATTTTTTGACTAACACTTACCTTTATAGGCTTGCTTGATATTAAAATTATTTTAATTATTAATAAATAAAAAAGAGGAGGCTTTCGATTTATTAGCTTTACCTCTTTTAATTTTTATTTAAATTTCTTTTTTATTAACGAATGTTTTCATCATTTTGATGGTCGTTTTTGCTTGATTTATCTTTGTTTATTCTTTTAGTTATTGTGCTAGATAAGATAATTGTCTTCACTTTTAAAGAATTTGCTAATTTGTATGCAGTTTGATTACTCACGTTTTTAATTAAAGCATCTGCATTATTTGCTAGTAATAATTTAATAATCTCAACTTGATTTTTTCGATTATATTTCGCGTTTTCACAATTTGAAGCATGCATTAGGGCAGTTCCTCTTAAACAATCACCTGTATTAACATTTGCACCTTTTTCAATAAGAATCTTTGTTAACTTGCTATGCAAACATCTTGTTGCGAGTATTAATGCAGTTGTGCCATATTCATCTTGAAGATTAATATCCGCCCCCTTTTCAATTAACTTTTCTGCTAAATCAAATTCTCTGTTTTTAATTGCTATTATTAATGCAGTTTCCCCCGATTTGTTTTGAAAATTTGAATCTGCCCCTTTCTCTATCAACAACTCCGCCAACTCTATATTATGATTTTCAATTGCCCCCATTAACGCGGTTTCGCCATATAAATTATACTTATTTATATCCGCCCCTTTCTCTATTAATTTATAAACAAGGTCGTAACTTTCATTGTCAATTGCTAACATTAAAGGTTCGTCGCCTTCTTTATTTTGAATATTAAAATTAGCTCCATTTTCGATTAATTCAATAGCCAACTTTATATTGCCATCAATAATTGCATTAATTAACCTTGTATTACCTTTTTCATCTTTACGGTTTATATCAATTGGTTGAACTTCTTTATCGTTTGTTAGTTTCACAAAATCTTTTAATTCTTTTTGTTTTTGCTCTGCTATATTTGCCATATCAATTATCCTCCGCCCTTTATTCTTTAAAATTATATAATGATTTTTACTTTTTGTCAATGCCCTAATAAATTATTGTTATTTTTTACAAAGCATGCGAACAACAATAAGCTCTATAAAGCGATGCAAAACTAACACATTATTTGGACTAAAAATATTTAAAACCTTACCTTTTACCATAATAAAAAAACAGTTTCAACTAACTATAATTGTTAAATATTATTGTAAATTATTACTAAATAAATAAATGTATTCCTTTAAAAGGTTGTATTTTAAACTTTTAACAAAAAAGGCGGGCATTTTAATCCACCTTTCGAATATTTCTAATAATTCCCTTTGGAGTATTTCTAATTATTTTTTTATTATTAAGTCATTATCTCAAAAAACGCTATGATATTTTTTAAAATTCTTGCTGATATTTAATGTGATTATGTTGAATTAACTGAAAATTTGTTTCATGCTATATTTTTAAAATTCTTGCTGATATTTAATAGCGACCTCTATTTTTTATTTCTTTTAATATTTTGAATTAAATTTTTAATTCCAGATATCATAATTGTTATACCTATTATAGAGAAGACAAACGGAAATATTGCAGTAACTGTTGGAAAGGGACTTGTTAATACTAACACACCCATAGAAATAGGAACTATGGTAAACATAATGCCAACTATAATTAAAATTATATAAGGTAAATTAGAAGCATTGTGATTTAATATTGTTTTCATTGAATTAAAATTATCATTCATGTCATTAAAATTATTGTGAGCGTCTGGCACTTTTGGCTTTGGCAAATCAATAACAATAGATGTCCCACAATATACGCATTTTTTTTGCCCTTCACTAATTTTTGCACCACAGTTTGGACATTCTAGCTTTTTAACCATCTAAATTCACTCCTAATTTTTTTTATTGAAATTTATTGTTTTTTTACTTATTATTTTTTTATTTTATTATTTTAATTCCTTTTTTGCAAAGATACAACGATTAATTTTTGAATATTGATTTTTTAAAAGCAAAATTCTTTGCTTTCGACTTTATTACAGTATTAATATTTTGTTTATTTATTTTATTTTTAAACTCTTACAATTAGTATTAATATTTCGTTTATTTATTTTATTTTTAAACTCTTACAATTAGAAACTATACTAAGA
>Ga0172377_10002312_pt1 | contig 19444 bp, 22 predicted proteins | sample Pumphouse3metaG_FD_119749 | JGI IMG/M metagenome (GOLD analysis project Ga0172377, IMG submission 119749) | Leachate microbial communities from a municipal landfill in Southern Ontario, Canada - Pumphouse #3 metaG | ecosystem: Engineered > Solid waste > Landfill > Unclassified | place: Canada...
AAGCAGATCAATGAGATCTCCTCTACCAATGCAAGAAGTGTAGAGGAGATTGCAGCTGCTGCTGAGCATCTCAATGCTATGACAAACTCACTACATGGTAAGCTAGAGGTGTTTAGGACTTGACAAAGGGATTTTGTGAAAATGGCTTTTCACAAAGTTTTTTATACTCTAAGAGATGATCTTTTAGGTTCAAAAGTGCTGGTTTTGGGAGGTAGTAGAGCAGTTTTACTATCTCTCGCACCTCTTTGGAGTAGCGGTGGTTGTAGTTGCTTATATACTCCACCTCTTGGGTAAAAAGCTCTCCCTCATCAACACCTAGCACCTCAGCTATATATGGTATAAGCTCCACTTTTAACTCTCTTTTGCCACTCAAGTAGCCATAGATCGTCTGCTCGCTTGGCACCTCACCTGTGCTTTTTAGCTTCGGTTCTAGTGCTTGTAGTTTTTTGACAAACTCCCTCTTGCTCGTCTCTCTCTCCGCTATAAGATGGCTTATCTTCTCTACAATATCCACTTTTTACTATCCATTTTGCATAATATATGCCATATCTTAAGCTATAAATAATTTGTGATCGTATAAAATTAGTCATTTAGGATAATTAACCAAACCAAATCACAAAGGCTACCCCATAGAGATCTACTGCCTAAGCGTGTGCACAGCAATTTTGATCGGTTTTTTGATTATTGCAAAAATATTTCATACCATATACAAAAGCAGTTGCAACAAACTCAAAAACGACCTAGAGCCACTTGTATTTATAGATCCACTAACCGAGGTTGCCAACCGTCGCTTTTTGGATCACGCCTTTTGCAAGGAGATCAGAAGATGCCAAAGATCTCAAAAAGAGCTGGCACTTCTGATGATCGACATAGACCACTTCAAGCTATACAATGACTTTTATGGGCATCAAGCAGGCGATGAGTGCCTCAAAAATGTAGCCAAAACTTTAGCAAAAAACATAAAAAACTCGCATGATCTGCTCGCTCGCTACGGTGGGGAGGAGTTTGTCTGTGTACTAAGCGAGATAGATCTAGCTACTCTAAAAAAACGAGCAGAAGATCTAAGAAGATCCATAGAAGCACTCTCGATCCCACACCACCGCTCACCCACAGCGAGCGTAGTGACTGTTAGCATCGGTGCGACTATAACCATGCCAAATGAGTACACAAACGCCACAAAACTCATAAGCCTAGCAGATGAAGCTCTCTACATCGCTAAAAATAGTGGCAGAAACAAAGTAGCCTATAAACCACTGCTAGAGAACTAAGTATCTTCTAGTATAATTGCTTTTATGATTTATGACATACTTGTTTTAGGCGGTGGAGCTAGCGGGCTATTTTTTGGCTCATTTGTAGACAAAAAGCTAAATATCGCTATGGTTGAGGCAAACTCTAGCCTTGCTAAAAAGCTAAAGGTAAGCGGTGGTGGAAAATGCAACTTTACAAACCGCTTTGTTAGTGGCAACAACTTCGATAGTAGCGAGTTTGTAGAGTACTTTTTAGATAGCTTCTCAAATGATGATCTGCTTGAGTTTTTAGATGCTAATGGCTTGGAGTATGAACTAAGAGAGGGCAGATTTTACTTCTGCAAAAAAACAAGCAGTGATCTCATAGATATACTCAAAAAGCACTCATCACACGCAGATCTACTACTAAACCATCAGGTGCTAGATCTCAAAAAAGATGGTGAAGCTTTCAAGGTTTTTACCCAAAAAGGCGTGCTAAGAGCTAAAAAAGTGGTGGTTGCTCTTGGTGCAAAGAGTTTTGCCTCTCTTGGTGCTACTGACATGGCTCAACACATTGCCAAAAGCTTTGGGCTAAAAACTAGAGAGTTTAGCCCCGCTCTAGTTGGACTCACACTCCAAAAAGAGCAGTTTTGGATGAGAGAACTCAGCGGACTTAGCATAAAAGTAAGCATAAAAGTAAGCAAAGGCTCAGATCTCAAAGAGCTAAGCGGAGATCTACTCTTTACCCACAAAGGGATCTCAGGTCCAGCAGTACTCTCCGCTTCACTCTACTGGCAAAAAGGAGGCATAAGTATAGACTTTGTGCCTCACTTGGATAGCGTAGATCTAAGAAGCAAAAAGCACCTAAGCACGGCTCTAGCACTGCCAAAAAGACTCACAAAAGCACTATTTGCAGATCTGGGCATAGTAGATAGAGAGTGCCATAAGATCTCAGATGAGGAGATAGCAAAACTTCGTAGCTACACACTCTCTCCTGCTGGCAACTTTGGCTTTAGCAAGGCGGAAGTGTGCAGAGGTGGTGTGCTTACAAGTGAGCTTGATGCTTACACTTTAGAGAGCAAAAATGTTAGCGGTTTATACTTTATAGGTGAAGCTGTTGATGTAGCGGGTGAGCTAGGCGGATACAACCTTCAGTGGGCATTTAGCTCCGCTTATGTGTGTGCAAAGAGTATGTGAGTTTTTTGGTTTTTAGCAAAGAACAAAAAAGTGACACTATGAAACTTTATTAATGTACAAAGAGATTGTTTAGTTAAAAATACTATGGATTATCGGATCAAGTCCGATAATGACGCACTACTTTTGTCATCTTCTGGCTTGACCAGAAGATCCAGAGTTGCTTGCAAGATACTTGATTATCTTACGAAGTGATCAAACAAGAAAGGGGCTTTCGCCTCTTTCGTATGCTAATTGTACCATACTATCAACAATAACTAGCTAGCAACCCACCCTTTAGTGCCTCTGCTGCTTCATCGCCTTTTAATTTTCTAACTATTGCAAGAGCAAAGCAGAGTGCCGTTGCAGGGCCACGCGAAGTCATAACATTTGCATCTTCAACCACCATAGCATCATCGCTATATCCATCTAGCCTTATCTGCTCTTCGACTGATGGGTAGCAGGTGTAGTTATGCTTTAGTACGCCCGCAGCTTCTAGTGCAAAAGGTGCTGCACAGATCGCCCCTATATGCTTACCTTTTGCGTCCATATCTTTTAGGATTTTAAGCACATTTGCATCTTTTGCTAGAGCATTGGTTCCACCCCAACCACCTGGGAGCACTACCATAGTAAGATCATCTGCACTAAGCCCTGCAATGCTCCTATCTGCCTTTATGGTTATGCCATTTGCACCCTTAACTAGCATCTCTTTGCTTAGTGAAGCAACCACTACTTCAATGTCAGCTCTACGAAGCACATCTATAATGTTTACTGCTTCAATCTCCTCAAAACCCTCTGCCAATGGGACTAAAACCTTGCTCATAAGCTCTCCTTTATCGTTTTGCCTCCATTTTATCTTAAGATGATATAATTTTGACTAAAAAAGGGCGATCTTGAGCGAGATTTTGAAACTTTTTAGAGTTCACCAGTATGTGAAAAACCTCTTTATATTTATGCCCCTGCTCTTCTCACTACACTTTAGCGACGCCCACGCTTGGAGTGGCTCTATCATAGCATTTGTCCTCTTTAGCTCTCTTGCTAGTAGCGTCTATATCTTTAACGACTTGCAAGATCTAGCCGAAGATCGCCGCCACCCTACTAAAAAACTCCGCCCACTAGCAAGTGGGGCTATCTCCATACCCACCGCAAAACTGCTATTTGTCACACTAGCTACTACTTCACTTGGTGTAGCTTTTATGCAGAGCAAGGGGCTTTTTGGAGTGCTACTGCTCTACTTTGTGCTAAATATCGCCTATTCGCTAAGGCTTAAACATATCGCTATTTTAGATATATTTATCATCGCTTCTGGCTTTGTGCTTAGACTATTTGCAGCAAGTGCCATCACGGGGATTGAGCTATCAATGTGGATCATCTTGGTTACATTTTTGCTCGCTATATTTTTAGCCCTTGCCAAACGGCGTGATGATGTCCTGCTTGCTCTTAAGGGTCAAGAGACACGCAAAAACATCGATGGCTACAACCTTGAGTTTGTAAATGCGGCGATGGTTTTGATGGCGGGTGTGGTTATAGTTAGCTACATACAGTACACCATATCTAGCGAAGTTATAGAGCGACTTGGCTCATCGCACCTCTATCTTAGCTCATTTTTTGTCATACTTGGCATACTTCGCTATATGCAGATCACATTTGTTGAGCAAAACAGCTCAAGCCCTACCAAACTAGTGCTAAATGACCGCTTTTTACAACTTAGTATCGTCGCTTGGCTAGTGTTTTTCATAGCCATAGTAGAGTTTAAATGGTAAAAAGATATATCATCTTTGCACTACTTGCAACGCTTCTAAACCTCGCTATGCAGTGGGTAAGTTTTGCACTATATAGCGGGGAGTTTAGCATCTATATCGCTATGATCTTTGGTACGCTTAGCGGACTTGTGCTTAAGTATGTGCTTGATAAAAAGTTCATCTTCTACCACAAACCGCGTAGCAAAAAAGATGATGGCATCAAGTTTATGCTCTACTCGGCGATGGGGCTATTTACTACGCTCATATTTTGGATCTTTGAGCTAGCTTTTGATGCTATGCTTGATGCCAAATATCTCGGTGCAACTGTTGGACTAAGTGTGGGTTATATAGTAAAATACTATCTCGATAAAAAATATGTCTTCAAGGAGAGCTTTTGAAGCTACAAAGCTGGGGAAACTACCCACTCATAGATCACAAAACTACGCTTCTAAGCGATGAAGCCTCGCTTGGGGAGTTTATGAAAAGCGATGCTTGCTTTATAGCCTATGGCAATGGCAGAAGTTATGGTGATAGTGCATTAGCTGAGCATCTACTATATACAAAAGGGTATGACTACTTTTTAGATTTTGATGAAGATAGCGGGGTTTTAGAGTGTACATCTGGCGTTACACTAGAGCAGATCTTAGATCTTGTAGTACCAAAAGGGTGGTTTTTAGCCATCACTCCAGGGACAAAACTCATCACAGTTGGGGGAGCAATCGCCTCTGATATCCATGGCAAAAACCACCACATAGAGGGGTGTTTTAGTGAGTGCGTGGAGTCTATGAGAGTGATGCTTGCCTCTAGCGAGGTGGTAGAGGTGAGTAAAGATGATGAGCTATTTTTAGCAACTTGCGGTGGTATGGGGCTTACTGGCGTCATACTAAGTGCAAAGATGAGGCTAAAAAAGATAGATTCTAGCACCATAGATCAAACAACTATAAAAACCAAAAACCTCAAAGAGACATTTGAAGCCTTTGAGAGCTACAAGGAGTACTCCTACTCTGTGGCATGGATCGACGCACTAGCTAGTGGCGATGAGCTTGGCAGATCCTTGCTAATGGTGGGTGAGTTTGCAAAGAGTGGGGGCTTAGAGTACAAAAGCAAAACTAAGCTAAGCGTGCCGTTTTACTTGCCATCTTTTACGCTAAATAGCCTAAGCGTGCGGGCATTTAACTACCTCTACTACACAAAAGCAAAAAGTGGCATAAGCTACTCTAAGGTGAGCATAGATAGCTTTTTTTATCCGCTTGATGCCATCGCCAACTGGAACAAGATCTATGGCAAAAACGGCTTTACGCAGTACCAGATCATAGTACCAAAAGAGCAGAGCTACGAGGCACTTAGTAAGATACTAAGCTTAATAGCAAAAAGTGGCAAAGGCTCATTTTTAGCAGTGCTTAAGCTCCATGGCAAAGCAAACGCAAACTACCTCTCATTTCCGCTTGAGGGCTACTCGCTCGCACTTGACTTCAAAATCGAAGATGATCTTTTTGCTCTTTTAGATGAACTTGACAAGGTTGTGCTAGAGTATGGCGGAAGAGTCTATCTTACAAAAGATGTGCGAGTAGAGAGGGAGAGTTTTGATGCTGGATATGAGAGGGCAGATCTATTTAGAAGCTTTAGAGAGGCTAATGGCATGAGAGAGAAGTTTAACTCACTTCAGTCAAAAAGGCTAGGACTATGAGCTGGGTTTTGGTAGTTGGTGCAACTAGTGACATCGCCAAAGATCTAGCTAGGATCTACGCCCAAAATGGCTACGATCTCTACTTAAGTGCAAGAGACTCTAGCAAACTCACCACTTTGCAAAGAGATCTCATAGTGCGAAGCAAAGTTGAGGTCAAACTGCTAGATCTAGATGTGAGTGAGTTTAGCTCACACGCTAGCGTGGTTGCCTCACTAGATCCTATGCCATCAGGAGTTATAGTAGCAAGCGGAGTGATGTTTGAACAAGGTGAGTCGCAGAGTGACTTTAGCAAAGCTAGAGAGATGATCGATGTAAACTACACGGGTGTTGTTAGTCTGCTTGAGCTTTTTGCAAGCGAGGCGGAGGCAAAAAAGAGTGGCTTCATAGTAGCACTTAGCTCAGTTGCGGGAGATCGCGGACGAGCCTCAAACTACCTATATGGAAGCACCAAATCAGCACTCAGTGCATACCTAAGTGGTCTTAGAAACCGCCTACACAAGAGTGGAGTGCAAGTCCTAACCGTAAAATCAGGGTTTGTGCACACCAAAATGACAGCTCATCTTGATCTGCCACCTCTTCTAACTGCTAGCTCGCAAGAGATAGCCAAAGATATCTTTACTTCGCAACAAAAAAGAAAAGATGTTATATACACTAAAAGCATCTGGTTTTTTATCATGCTTATCATCAAGCATATCCCAGAGGCTATCTTTAAAAAGACCAATATATGATCTACAAAAAAGAGCTAGCACTTGTTGCTATCATCACGCTAGCAAAGCTTCTTATCATCACGCTTTTGCCACTAACGGGTGATGAGGCGTACTTTATAGCCAAATGGGCGACAAATCCATCACTTGGCTACTACGACCACCCGCCGATGGTTGGTTGGATCATATATCTACTTAGTTTTATAAGTGACTCCTACATATTTTATAGGCTCTTTGCTCTCTTTACATCATTTATAACTGCGTATGTCATCTACCGTATCGCCCTGCTCTACGGCGTAGCTCACAAAAGCTCCCTCTACGCTTCGCTTATCTTTTTAGCATCAAGTGTGGATCTGCTACTAGTACTTATGACTAACGATGTGGCACTGCTATTTTTTAGCTCACTTGGCACTTTAGCTCTACTTTTTGCACTAGAGAAAAACAGTACTCCGCTAGCACTTTTAGCAGGATTTTTGCTTGGGGGTGCATTTTTGAGCAAATATTTTGCGGTATTTTTGCTCTTTGCACTGCTTATCTTTGCTATCTTTACCTATAAAAAGAGGTCTCTAAAAACCATCGCCATCGCCTCACTCATCATCACTCTTGCCATTATGCTAAACCTCTACTACAACTACACCTCATGCTGGAACAACATAATGTTCAACTTCTTTGCAAGAGGAAACAGCGGAAGCATCGACATAACCAACACGCTCATCTACTTTGCTCTTATAGCCTATGTGGTTTCGCCATGGGGGCTTTACTACCTCATAAGATCTAACCTTACTCGCGGTAGTGCCTTAAACTTAAGCATAACCATACTAAGCGTTGCATTTGTTCTATTTTTGCTAGTCTCGCTAAAAAATGGCATCGGACTGCACTGGTTTTTACTTTTTTCTCCCTACATATACCTACTTTTTGCACTCATAAAAAGTGAGACGCAAGAGAAGATCTTTAAACTTAACGCCATCTTTTCGCTTTTGCAAGCTACCATTATCATAACCACACTTCTACTACCCATCGAGCTTCTAAGTGGTAGTAAAAAGTACGCAGATCTTATCCTCTACACAGAGGCAAAAGAGGTGTGCAAGCATATAGATAGCGAGCAGTTTTACACATTTGGCTACACGCCTGCATCACAGCTATCTTACGCCTGCAAAAAGAGCGTCTACTCACTCTTTAGTAAGTCAAAGTATGGCAGAGAAGATGACAAGCTACTAGATCTAAGAGAGCTTGATGGCAAAGATCTAACCATAGTATTTGATCATATAGGCGATGCCAAAAAAACTAGCGGAATATGCGACGCGTTTGATGTAGAGAGCTTTAACATAAAAGGTGTAGATCTCTACAAAGGAGTGTGCAAAAACTTTAGCCTAGAGGAGTATGGCAAGATCTATCTTCAGAGGCTAAACAGCACCATATATAACATTCCGCCATATCTACCAACAGGGGATTGCTACTTTAAAGAGAGGTATTTTGAGTGAGACTTGCACTATTTGATTTTGATGGAACACTTACTAAAAGCGACTCATTTATGGCATTTTTACGCCACTCTAGCACCAAAAGTGGCTTCTACATAAATGCCATAAAGTTTCTACCACACCTACTGCTTTGGAAGAGCGGTTTTATAGATAACTCCGAGGCAAAAAGAAGGCTTGTTGGTCTATTTTTCTATGGCATAAGCAGGAGTGAATTTGAGAAGATCGCTCTTAGTTTTTCAGCTCATATAGACTCACTTATAGATCCATCAAGACTAAAACTGCTACTAGATCACAAAGAAAGGGGTGATCGCGTCGTGATAGTCTCTGCCTCTATCGAGTGCTATCTTTTGCCGTGGTGCAAGCAAAACGGTATAGAGCTACTATGCACCAAACTAGCGTTTGATGATGATATATTCAAAGGAGAGTTTGCCACTCCAAACTGCTACGGCGAGCAAAAAGCTTCACGCATCAAGAGCTACTTAAATCTTGCAAAGTATAATGAGATTTACGCTTATGGAGATAGTGCAGGTGATGACCAAATGCTAGCACTATCAAATCACCCCACTAAGTTTTAGGAGAAAAGTATGATAAGTGAGAAACTGCAAGAGGTTTTAGCTCATGAAGGTGCGATGGCGATCGCTACAAATGGCGAGGAGTTTCCTCACATCGTAAATACTTGGCACAGCTATGTTATAGTGGGCGAAGATGCGATACTTGTACCTGTTGGTGGTATGACTACTTTTGAGAAACTACTTGAGGCAAACAGTAAAGTAAGCGTAACGGTTGGATCTAAAGAGGTTGAGGGTAACTTTGGAATGGGTGCTGGGTTTTTCATCATCGCTGATGCGAGCTTTGAGCTAGACACCCCAGAACATGAGGTGCTAAAGACAACCTACCCATGGTGCAGAGCAGTACTAAAACTTAAAGTGCTTGAGACTCACCAGACGGTTTAAGCGGGGAAAAAGGCAAGATTGCCGACCCCCAAGTAAGCCCACCACCAAAGGCATCTAAAAGCATTAGATCGCCCTTTTTAAGCCTACCCTCTTCGTAGATATCATTTATCGCCATTGGGATCGAAGCTCCAGAGGTGTTACCATACTTATGCACAGTCAAAACCACCTGTTCATCTTTTAAAGAGAGTGCATCACCCACTGCTTTTATGATGCGGTAGTTTGCTTGATGAGGCACAAAATGCTTTATGCTAGATGAACTAATGTTGTTTGCTTCTAGTATATTGATCACATCTTTTGTGAGCGTTTTTACCGCTACTTTAAAGGTTTCATTGCCCTTCATCTGCATAAAAACACCACAACTACCATCTTTGCTATCGTGAGCTGATCCGCTTCCACCATTTGGACTCATAAGCAGATCTGCATACTCACCATCGCTTGAAGTGTGAAGATCTATAATCGCTTCGCCTTTATCTTCAGTAGCACTAACCACCGCTGCACCTGCTCCATCGCCAAAGAGTATGCAAGTAGATCTATCGTTATAGTCAGTTATGCTTGAGAGTTTTTCTGCTCCAACTATGAGTACATTTTTTTTCATGCCAGACTCTATAAAAGCCTTCGCGACACCAAGGGCATAAACAAACCCCGTACACGCCGCAGATATATCAAAAGCAGTGATGTTTTTAAGCCCAAGTTTTGTTGCTATGATAGTCGCAGTTGATGGCATACAGAAATAATCAGGCGAGATAGTAGCACACACAAGCATATCTATCTCATCTGGATCTATACCGCTTCGCTCCAAAGCGAGCTTAGCAGCTTTGCACCCCATATCGCTCGTAAACTCGTCCTCGCTAGCGATATGTCTCTCTTTTATGCCTGTTCGTTTTGTGATCCACTCATCAGAGGTATCTACCATTTTGGCTAGATCTTCATTGCTCAAAATCTTGCTAGGCACATAAGCACCTATGGATCTAAACGCAGCAAATTTTCTCAAGAGGCATTCCTATTTTTAAACTCATCTATACGCTGCACTATCTCATCATTGACATTGTTGCTCACATAAGCAATCGCCTGATAGATCGCATTTTTGATAGCTTTTGGGTTACTTTTGCCATGGCTTACGATCGCACAACCCGCCACACCCATAAGAGGTGCTCCACCTATCTCATCATAGTCGATCTGCTTTTTTAGAAGCTTAAAGACCTTTCGCATCAGTAGTGCACCTGTTATGGCGATGGGCGATTTTCTTATATAATCTTTTAGCAGACCCTTAACGGTTGAAGCAACACCCTCAGAAGCTTTTAGCACCAAGTTGCCCACAAAACCATCACATACGATCACATCGCAACTAGCGTTAAATATATCGCCACCCTCAACATTGCCCTTAAAGCCTCTATATCCATCTAGTAGTTTATATGTCGCTTTTGTAAGCTCATTGCCTTTGCTCGGCTCTTCACCATTTGCTAGTAACCCAATCGATGGCTTCTCAAGCTTAAACATCATCTGTGCATAACAGCTCCCCATAATCGCAAACTGGGCTAGATGCTCTGGCTTTGAGTCCACATTTGCACCCACATCTAGTATGAGCGTCTTTTTTGGGGTGCATGTTGGCATCAGCGTAACTAACGCTGGTCGTAAAACTCCACTAAGACGCCCTAGCCTAAGTGTCGCTAGCGTCATAGTTGCCCCACTATGTCCCGCAGAGACTACACCATCTGCCCTGCCATCTCTAACAAGCTCGACCGCCTTGTATATGCTGCTCTCTTTGCGTTTTACCGCATCAGTTGCGTGATCTTCCATCGATATAACATCGCTAGCATCAACAACTGAGATCTTATCTCTATAACGCTTAGGTAACAGAGATAAAATCTCATCTTTTTTACCAACAAGTATAGGTTCAAACTGCTTCTTTTTTAGAGCTAAAACCGCACCTGCAATAATTGGTTCGGGACCAAAGTCCCCTCCCATAGCATCAATTGCTATCCTTACCATTAGTTACTTATACTCACCAGTAGTAGGGTTTACATGGTGTGGAAGCTTATAAGTTCCATCTTTATCCTTTACTGGACGAGCAAGAGTTATCTTATAGTGTGTTCTTCTTTTAGCCGCTCTTGTGTGAGAGACTCTTCTCTTAGGTACTGCCATACTATTCTCCTTTGTTAAATTTCAAAGACAAATTCATCTTCGCTATCTTGGCAACTTTTACAAACTGTATAGTCGCTTTTTATAAGCTCTAGCTCCATCTTAAGAATCTCCTCAAGATCTACACCAGATCCACTAACCTCGACAACCTCCAAAAGAGTGTCATCTTGTGCCTCATAAAGCCCTTCACTTAGAAAAAACTCTACACTAGCCTCTACACTACGCTTAAACTCATCTGCACAGATATCGCAGAGTGCATCATACTCACCGCTTATATCTGCTTTTAGTAAAAAAAGTCTATCGCTATCATACTGCAAAAAACCTTTAAAAGTGATATTTTCACTCTTTAGTTCAAAATGTGTAGGTGTTTTACTCACCTTTCTTAGCAGTAGTTGCATAAAAGCTTAGCAAAGCTCTTTAGTTGAGAAGAAAAATGCGATCTCGTTGGTTGCATTTTCTAGTGAGTCACTGCCATGAACCGCGTTTGCATCTATATTTTCAGCAAAGTCAGCTCTAATAGTTCCCGCTTCAGCCTCTTTTGGGTTTGTTGCTCCCATTAGTTTACGGTTTTTTGCAACTGCATCTTCACCCTCTAAAACTGAAACTACCACTGGTCCACTTATCATAAACTCAACTAGATCTTTAAAAAATGGTCTCTGTGCATGAATAGCATAAAAAGCCTCTGCATCTTGTCTTGTAAGTTGGATCTTTTTGGTCGCTGCGATACGAAGTCCGTTACTCTCAAAGCGATCTAGTATCTTTCCTATAACGCCCTTAGCAACAGCATCTGGCTTGATGATCGAAAGTGTACGCTCCATCAAATCTCCTATAATTTAAAATTAGGACGCAATTTTAGCCAAAAATGAATTTAAAAATTATTAAAGTGGAAGTTTTTAGTAGTTAGGGGGACAATCTAGCCAAAAATGGCTAGATTATAGAGTTATGCAACACAAGGAGTGCCGTTGCCTCTCATATCATCACCGATATCTTCGCGGTGAGATGGACTCTCGCCAACTAGATCCCAAGTGATACAACCCTCAGTAGGACATGCTGTTGCACATGCTGGCTCATCATGGTAGCTTACACACTCAACACATTTGTTACCATATACATAATAGATATCTGCACCCGTTGGGTTATCATCTTCATCTACGATCGCCTCAACAGGACATTCGTCTATACACGCTCCGCAGTTTATACAAGTATCGCCAATAATTACTGCCATAATAGTTCTCCTATTTTTATTTTCGAGGTAAGTTTAGCTAAAGATTTTTAAACATAGCTAAAAAATATACCATAAAGAAAAATTTGTATATAAAAGTAACGCAAACGCCCACAGGCAGGTGGTTTTGATAATTATTATTGATTAAATTTTCAAATAATTTCTTATCTTTTCTACCATATCTAACCTCTCCCAGCTAAACTCCTCATCTTCTCTACCAAAGTGACCATAAGCTGCGGTTTTTCGGTAAATTGGGCGAAGCAGATCTAAGCTCTTTATGATCCCTTTTGGACTTAGATCAAAAAGATCTCTCACACACGCCTCTATGCGTGACTCTTCCACTACCGCAGTGCCGTGAGCATCGACCATTATGGAGACAGGCTCTGCTACACCGATGGCATACGCTAACTGGATAGTCGCTTTTTCACACGCTCCGCTTGCTACGAGGTTTTTGGCGATCCATCTAGCAGCATAAGCTGCACTACGGTCTACTTTTGTGGGATCTTTGCCACTAAACGCCCCGCCACCATGCGGACAGCTCCCGCCATAAGTATCTACTATGATCTTGCGACCCGTCAGTCCCGCATCGCCTTGTGGCCCGCCTATGACAAACTGCCCTGTTGGGTTTATATGGTACACCGTCTCATCGCTAAGAAGCTCTTTTGGGATCACGACACTTATGACCTCATTTATGATATCTTCTTTGATGCGTCCTTGACTCACTTCGGGTGAGTGTTGCGTCGAGATAACCACCGTCTCTACACTTATGGGCTTGCCATCGACATACTTTACGCTCACTTGAGCCTTGCCATCTGGGCGAAGGTATGGAACAATGCACTCTTTTCGCACCTGTGCAAGGCGACGAGTGAGCTTATGTGCTAGATATATAGGAAGTGGCATAAGCGTAGGAGACTCACTGCACGCATAGCCAAACATAAGCCCCTGATCTCCCGCTCCAATCTCGCCATCTTCGCGATCCACACCCATAGAGATGTCAGCTGACTGCTCACCTACGGTGTTAAGAACTGCTGCACTTCGGTAGTCAAACCCATATGTGGCATCTGTGTAGCCGATCTCTTGCACCACTCGCCTTGCGATCTCTTGCATCGGAGCGTAAGCAGTCGTTTTTAACTCACCTGCAATGATACAAAAACCGTTTGAAACAAGCGTCTCACACGCTACTCTAGCGTTTGCATCTTCTGCGATGATATAATCCAAAATCGCATCACTGATCTGATCTGCCATCTTATCAGGGTGCCCTTCTGTTACAGACTCCGAGGTAAAAATATACTCTTTAGTCATCGATTATCCTTTCATAAAAGCAAAAGTATAGCCAAACTTAATTAAACTATTTAAAGCGAGTGGATTATTGTTTTGTTAGTGCTTTTTGGTTAGAATTTTGACAAATTTACACAATCAAAGGATTTATAAAATGTTAGTAACAAACCCAGCACCAGATTTTAGTGCCACAGCGGTCTTAGCTGATGGTAGCATAGTAGAAAACTTTAAGCTTTCAGAGAATTTTGGCAAAAAAGGAACAGTGCTTTTCTTCTACCCACTAGACTTTACATTTGTCTGCCCATCTGAGATCATCGCTTTTTCACACCGTATGGACGAGTTTGACAAGCGAGGCGTAAATGTGATCGGTGTTTCAGTAGATAGCCAGTTTTCACACTTCGCATGGAGAGAAACCCCTGTCAATCAAGGTGGGATCGGACGCATCAAGTACCCACTTGTAGCAGATCTAACAAAGCAGATCTCAAAAGATTATGATGTACTTTTTGGCGAGTCAGTAGCACTTAGGGGATCGTTTCTTATCGACGCAAAAGGCGTAGTTCGCCACGCTGTGATCAATGACCTGCCACTTGGTAGAAACATCGATGAGATGCTAAGAATGGTAGATGCGATGCACTTTACTGATGAGCATGGCGAAGTTTGTGCAGCTGGTTGGCAAGCAGGCGATGAGGGTATGAAAGCATCAACTGAGGGTGTTGCTGAGTATCTAGCTAAAAACGAAGAAAAACTATAATTAAATACGCCAGCGAAAGTAATTCCGCTTGGGCTACACTAACGCTGAGTTTTCTTCGGCAGAAAGCCCCCGCGACCTTGTCGCTGCGACGCTGAAGCGTCATTTGGCATTAAAACCCCACCAGACTGCTTCGTCACTTCGTTTCTCGCAGTGACTGCAACCGTCATCGCAAGGTGACTTGTCACCGTGGCGATCTATTGTTTCATACGCCAACGGAGCAAAGCTCCGCCTGCGTGTTTAAATATAATACTCCAACGCTTTTTTGTGAGCATATATAATCCGCTCAAAACCTCTTTTTGGCTTAGTAAGCTTTAGTTTTTGTGGATCTATCGCCCTTGAGATCGCCACATAAAACTGCGATGGAGCAAAGATCTCATTGGTACATACCATCAGATCTGCTAAACTCATACCCTGTGACTTGTGGATCGTAATAGCGTAAGCGACCCTAAGTGGATAGTGTCTAAGTAGCAAAAGTCGCTTTTCAAAAGCTTCACTCTCACCATCTACCACCTCTTCACCCCACAAACTCTTAGTGGTCTCCACCTGCTCTACTTTTATCACCTCACCACCGCTTTTTCGCACATATATAGCCTCATCATCAAAGCGAACTACCTCGCCTCTCTCGCCATTGTAGTAGTTCCACGCATTGCGGGTAAAAAGCACTTTTGCACCCACCTTTAGACAAAGCACTCTCTCAACTCTTGCTTCATCAAAAAACCGCTCCGCCTCCGCATCACTCACACTACTCTCAAGCTTCTCAAGCTCTGCTTCAAGTTCGATCATCTCGCCATCTATGGCGTTTAGTAGCCTCTCATTGTGACTATTTGCCGAAGCATTTTTGCCATATAGCATAGTGACATTTTCATCACAAACCTCACTGCTTACAAACGCCTCTAAGTACTCCAAAAGCTCGCCATCGACCCTACACTTGCGGATCTTCTCTAGTGCATCTATGAAGTAGGTATCGCTACTTCTATGGTTTTGCTCTAGCACCACCACATCAAAGGCAAACTCCCGCCACGCCTCACACTCAAATGCAAACTCGACTGACCCGCCACCCTTTACCACAGGTGGCAACTGCAAAAAGTCCCCCACCACCAAAAGCGAGCCTTTAAACTCCGCTTGTACAAGCCTAAGAGCGATCATCTCAAGTAGATCACTACTAACCATTGAGATCTCATCTATGATGAGTAGATCTACTTTAGTGAGGATCTTTTTGACCTTTTTTGGCAGAGCAAACTTACCACCAAGCTCAAGTTCATGCACACTTCCAAAGAGCCTAAAGTCAAAAAAACTATGGATACTTTGACCACCGATAAGAGTAGCTGCCATCGCACTAGAGGCGAGTTTTGCGACACTTTTGCCCTCACCTTCATAGATGGAGATGATCTCTTTTGTGGCGGTGGTTTTACCAACACCCGCCCCACCACTTAGAAAAACATTTCGCCTAGCTTGCAGTTTTTTAACCATTACTTCTATATAATTCATAAACCAATATTAACAAAAAGTGAGTAAAAGTGAGCCAAAAAGTCCTAATAGTTGAAGATAACAAATCTCTAGCAAATCTCTTAGCCAAAAAAATAGACTTTGAGCTGGGCTTTGATGTTGATCTCGCTTACAGTGCCAAAGAGGCGAAGCTATTTTTGAGCCGTTTTGAGTACTGTTTTGTGCTCATAGATCTAGATCTTAAAAACCTTACAAACAAAGAGGAGGTTGTCGATTTTGCACTTAGCAAAAACGCTCGCATCATCGCTCTTAGTGCTAGTATGGATAAAGATCTGCGAAAGAGCCTGCTTAGCAAAGATATCATCGACTATGTGACAAAAAGTGGCATAAACGACATAAACTACATCATCTCCACCATCAAACGGGTGCAAAAAAACCGCGAACACACCATTTTGCTAGTTGATGACTCTGTCGTTTTTAGAAAACAGATGCAGATCTACTTAGAAAATATGCTCTTTAAGGTTGTCGCTGTGGCTCATGGCGAGGAGGCTATGGGTATGCTTCAAAGTGGCAGGACATTTTCGCTCATCATAACGGACTACCATATGCCTGTGATGGACGGGCTTGAGCTTACTAGAGGCATCAGAGAGCTTTATAGCAAAAATGAGCTTAGCATCATCGCACTCTCAGGCAGTGAAGATGATGAGGTCACTGCAAAGTTCCTAAAAAGCGGTGCAAACGACTTCATAAGAAAACCCTTCTCAAAAGAGGAGTTTACATGTCGCATAAACAACTCCATTGAGGCACTAGAGAACATAAACACCATCACAAACCACTCCAAACGAGATCTACTTACGGGACTTCATAACCGCCAATATTTTAATGAACAAGCGAGTAAATATTTTGAGCATGCACATGAAAACTCACAAAAATTTGCCATCGCGATCGTAAACATAGATCACTTCAAAAAGATAAACGAGACCTACGGCAGAGATATAGCCGATGAGGTCATAGTGCATCTTGCTAACACTCTTCGCATCAACACAGAGCCTGAGGATATCGTTGCGAGGCTTGTTTCAGAGGAGTTTGCCATACTTCTCAAAAACACCACTGCGTCGCAAAGCATGGAGATCTTAGAGCAGATCAAAGATAGCATCGAGAACTCAAGCGTGCTAACAAGCAACTCTCAAAACATCAGCTACACCATCTCTGTGGGGCTTTTGCACACTCCAGCAGACACACTGCAAGACTCGCTAGATGAGGCAGATATGCTTCTGTTTAAAGCAAAGGAGCAGGGACGCAACTGTATAGTTAGTGCCTAAGAGCTATCACCTCGCCAAATGGCGGGAGTGTGTCGCTAGCACTCACCCACTTTACACCATAACTCGGGGCAACTAGCGGAAACTTCCCATCAAGATCGCTAAAGTAGATGAGCAGATCTACACCATCAAGATGCTTATCTACAAACTCAAAAAGTGGCACGAAACTTGTCCCACCACCACCCTCAATATATAGATCTAGCTTCTCGCCTGTGTAGAACTTCTGATGGCTTCTTATGCGATCATCGCACACCACTAGATCTATCTCGTAGTTGGGTATAGTAGCTACTATGTGGTTTAGCTCACTTATAAACTCGCTCAAAAGCTCCTCATCTATGGAGCCTGAGCTATCCACCGCCACTACAAACTTAAACCTACTACTTGAAGCAGATGGCAAGTAGAGATCTGCGTGAAGTAGCTTTTTGCTCGGTTTTGCAAAACTAAAGTCATCGCGGTAGTGATCTTGCAAAGCACCTCTAAGCTCATCTTGCCAGTTTATATGAGCTTTTTTGAACTTAAAAGCTCGTCTTAGTGCCTCACCTAGCTCACCCTCTTGGCTACCTAAGAGTTGCTTAGAAGCCTCACTAAAGATCTCACTCTCTATATCACCCTCTATCTCATTTAGATGCGACTCGCTCTCTAAATCATCTCGGAGTAGATCATCGCATAGCATCGCATAGATCTGCTCCGCGTAGAGGTTATCATACTCACTTTTATAGAGCATCTCATCATTTAGGCTAAAGCCACTTCTCTTTAGCAAAGAGTTTATGGCGTACTCGCTTGCTAGATGCCACAAGTCGCCACTTCGCCTCTTAGCTCTTACCTCAAAGCTAAGTGCAGAGTGCATCGCCGTAGTAGCTAGCAAGGTTTGCAGATGCTCACCACTAAGAGCTGATGCGTACTCACTACTTAGCTCAAGCTTCAAAGAGGAGCATCTAAAGTCTCTTAGATCATCATTTATGCTCACCTCAACTCTTGAAGCAAGCTCACCAAAAAATGGCTTCTCCAAAAGTAGCTTCGCTTTTGCTTGTGAAAATAGTTGCAAAAAAGTCTCCACAACGCCCCCTTTGATCTATGTAGTATGAAAAGTGTGTCAATTTTGGTATTATTGCACCATTTTATCACATTAGGTTGCGGATTGAAAAAAGTTAGCATAAAAACAAGACTACTAATACTCACCCTACTCCCCATAATCGCCGTTTTGGCTCTAGGGGTTGGCAGGCTTTTTCACGACATAGGGATCAAGGAGAACCTTCTCTCAACTCAGAAGAGAGTTCAAGAGGCACTTTTGCTAGCGGGGCTTACGCACTCGCTTCAGATAGAGCGAGGACTTAGTGCGGGCTACATCGCTAGTGGATCACACAGTGGATCTAGCGAGCTTAAAGCCATCAGACTCACAACAGATGCAGATCTAGCGAAGCTAAAAACATTGCTAGAGCAACACAAAAGCGATGCTTCGATCACAGCTTCGCTAAGTGAGCTAAGCACAAAGAGATCTAATATAGACAAACTAGAGATCGACGCAGTAGGCTCAACTGCATACTACACAACCGCCATAGCTCACTTCATCTCAAGTGCGACAAAGCTCCCACTAAGCGTAGAAGATCCACAAACTGCAATGCTTCTCTCATCTTATGCTCATCTTGCTTCACTTAAAGAGAACTTAGGGCAGATGAGAGCACTCCTAAATGGTGCTGCCTCAAGAGGACACTTCAAACTAGCTGACTTTAGTGCTTTTAACGCCTCTTATGGTAGGTTTTTACTTAGCGAGGAGAAGTTTAAGGAGCTATCTCCTAGTAACATAGCTAGCATGGCTTCAAGAAGCGAGGCGACTTTTGCTATGATCAACAAAGCACAAAACACCTGCGTAGGGAGTGATCTAGGTATCGATCCTAGCATATGGTTTAGAGATGTTAGCCTAGCCATAGATAGCTACAAAAAGATCGAAGATGAGCTTTTAAAAGTGACAAATAGCATCATCGATGAGAAAGTAACTGACGCTGATTTTGTTGTTGTGGCACTTAGTATAGCTATACTGCTTGGAAGTATTATATTTGTCTCAATTATACTTCTACTCATAAGAGTCTCTGTTACTAAGCCCATAGAGGAGTTTAAGACCACACTCATAAACATAGGCGATAACCACGATCTAACCATAAAAGTAAACGAAGAAGCACCCACCGAGATAGCCCAAATGGCAAAAAGCTTCAACTCCCTCATAGCCAACCTTCGTGAGCTGATAGACACTTCAAAGATAGGCTCAAGTGAGAATGCTTCCATATCTCATGAGCTATCTACTACTGCTATTAGTGTAGGAGAGAATGTA
>Ga0172377_10002315_pt1 | contig 19424 bp, 18 predicted proteins | sample Pumphouse3metaG_FD_119749 | JGI IMG/M metagenome (GOLD analysis project Ga0172377, IMG submission 119749) | Leachate microbial communities from a municipal landfill in Southern Ontario, Canada - Pumphouse #3 metaG | ecosystem: Engineered > Solid waste > Landfill > Unclassified | place: Canada...
AAATTGACTGATTAATATATTTTTAAAGCTTTTTTTATATGTAACATTTTCACTTAAAATTGACTACCTAAAAATGTAACATTTTCACTTAAAAATCACAAATTGTAAAAAAAGTTTTGAAACTACTTGAAAAAAAAGTAAGTTATGGTATAATTTAACTTACCTAATGCAGGTGTAGTTTAATGGTAGAACTTCAGCCTTCCAAGCTGACTACGTGAGTTCGATTCTCATCACCTGCTCCAGATTGATTTTTAGTCGAACTTTTATAGTTCGATTTTTCTTTATAAAATAAGGTTTAAAAATCAGAAGCATTACTGAAGATATTTTAAAATTAGAAAGAACAAGGGTCTTGGAGTTATTTAGTGGGTAACTGTATAAACCCATTTTATATTTCTTCATCTAAAAATCCTATTTACTAATTTATGATAATATAAATTAAAGGAGTTTTTTATAATGAAAGATAGAGAAAAAGAACTTGGAGACATCTAAACTTCTTTGAGCATAGAGCATTTATACATGCTAAAGTACCAAGGGTACTAAACAAAGAAGGTAAGCCCAAAAATGTAAGTGTTCCTTGGGCAAACTTTGATAACTACAAAGATTAATGATATTTCATCAGCAGAATTTCCTGTGGATTTAAAACTTGCTTTTAGTTCGTATTTTTTATATTATATTAAAAGGAGTATTATGAAATATTTAAAATTTAAAATGTATAGTGGTAATTTAAAAGATAGAATAGTATATACATTTATTACATTTATTATTTTGTTTATTATTACAACAATTTTAAGTTATTATATATTACCAGAGGGTATTTTAAAAGGAAAAATTCCTTCTTCTAATATATTAATACCAACTAGTTTACTATTTAGTACATTAAAAATATTTTTAATTAATTTTATTTCTGTTGTTTTTATTTTTATAGGTAGTTTATTTGCAAAAAGAAAAAACAAAAAAAACAAGTATCACTCAGTAGGATATAATGTTTTTTTTGTACTTATACTAGTTAATGCCATTACACTAGGTACTTGGTCTTTTGGAATTGAAACAAAAGCACCTAATTTAATTAATAGATTATTAGGAATGTTTGATATTTTTAAAAGAGCAGGTTTATGGGAAATGATAGGACAATTATTTATTACATGTTCTATTTCTAATATTGGCTTAGTATTGACTACTGGGAAAAATACAATTATAAAAAAAATTAAAAATATTAAGTTATCAAAAGTAGAAATTATTTTTATAATACTGGGTTTTGTATTTATGATAATTGGTGCCATAATAGAAAGTATTGCAATTTTATTTTAATGAATAATATAAGAGGAAAAATAAAAAGTGGTAGTAAAAAAAGGAATTTAAAATTCATTTATATTATTAGTACTTTAAAACCTTTATTTAAAGTTTTCCATTTTAAAAATTAACTCTCAAATTTTCGGCAATGTTTTCTGTTGCAATATTTTCCATAACCTTTATTATTACAAATCTGATAATTTCCACCTTTTATTATTAAAGTTTTCCCATTTACTAGAACATCAGCGATTTTACCTCTTGCATTATCATATATTTTTTGGACAGTTGTTCTAGCTACTCCCATAAAATTAGCACATTCTTCCTGAGTTAAATTATTATAATCAATTAGTCTTATAGATTCGTATTCTTCTAAACTCATTTCAATACAATTTTCTTCTTTAAAGCTTTTAGGACCAAAAATATTTATTCTGGGCTTTTCACATATTGTCCTTAACTTTACTGGTCTTGCCATATATTACCTCTTATCTGTTTTTATTACGATGTTTTCTATTATTAGTGCTTTTATCTTTAAAAAGTATTTCGCTTGCTGAATCTGTACTATCATTTGCTGAATTTTCTAATTTATTTTCGATATCTTTTTGATTGAGATTACAATTTCCCATTTTTCTACCAGTTCTAGGACCATTTCCGTCAGGTCCAGTTTTATTAAATCTTGGCATATTTATTTTCCTCCTTTTCAGAAATATTTCTAATTCATAATATACTATAATTATTGACATATGTCAATAAAGGTTAAAATAGTACCTATCTAGATTAATAATATAAAAAGGCTGTAATTGCGGTATTTTCAGGGTTTAAGCACTTTTTCGGAGTGATTATCATTAGGTATTGAAGGAATATAATTAAAATAGTAGATTTTCTCTTAATTATTCGTTATAATAATGAATTGTTGAAGAGGTGTTTATGGATTACAATAAAATAATAAATATAATGGGTTATAATGATTTTTATGAAGCAAGAGTGGGTTATAGAAATTATTCTTTTGAGTATGATAGTTATTATGTAGGAGAAGTAATTAAAGTTGAAGTAAGTATGTTTCATTACTATAATGGAAAGAAAACTGTCGTAACAGCTAATATTATAAATTTTAATCAAGATGTTGTTAATATAAAATGTCAAGAATGTAATAATAATCAATATATATGTAACCATGAAAAGGTCGCACATTTATTTATTCTGATAAATATTAAGCAAATTACTAATATAAAGAAACAATTAACATCGAAAGATTTGTTGGAAAAGTTAGGTCAAAATACTAAGACTAAAGAATTGACTATTTTAACTTTAGAGGTTGAACTAATTAATAATGCCCAAGATAATGATGGTTATGATATATCATTTGAATATGAGATGTCAATTAAAGTAGGACCATCAAAAAGTACTTATGTGCTTAGAAATAAATTAAAAGAATTTTTATATCTATATCAAAAAAAAGAAGGAACACTTGAGTTTGGGAAGAAATTTACTTATGATGCTAAAACCATGGGTTTTTCAAAAGAAGATCAAAAGATAATCAAGTTTTTAATTGATTACTATATATTTTATAAAACAATAGAAGAGCTTAATAGTAATAAATATGATTATATAGGAGATAAAGTTAAAAAAATATTATTAATTCCAACTCAAATAAGTACGTTTTTAGAACTTCTTACTTATAGACAATTTAAAATAAATGGTAAAAGATATATGGGAATATCTGATAAATTTAATCCTAATATAAAATTAAATAAAAAAGCTGAAAATTATAATTTACAATATGATTTGCAAGATATAATACCACTTACACCTAATTATGAATATATAATTCAAGGAAATAACTGCTATAAACTTGATGAAGATGCTGCTGATTTAATTAAAGTAATGGTTAGTAATGCAACAGATAATATAACATTTAATGAAAAAGAATTAAATGAAGTAGCGAGTTTAGTAGTTCCTAAACTTAAAAAATTATCAAATAAATTAGAATTAGATCAAGAGATAGAAGATAAATTTATTTTTAGCGACCTAAAAACAAAATATTACTTTGATGTATCTCATGGTAATATTCAAGGCAAAATAGTTTCGACATATGGAGAATATAAATATAATCCAGTTGATAAAGAAATAAAGGAAGATAAAAAAATAGTTGTTAGAAACTATGATAAAGAAGAAGAGTCTATTAAACTTCTTCTTGGGCATAAATTTGTTATAGATAAAAACAAAAATTTTACTTTAAAAGAAGAGGAAGATATTTTACATTTTATATCTGAAGGTATTAAAGAATTTAATACTAAATATGATACTTATGTAACAGACAAGTTTAAAAAACTAAAAATATATCCTAAATCTAAAGTAAGAAGTAATATTTCTTTAGGATCAGATGAATTACTTAGTTATGAATTTAGTATTCAAAATGTTAATACTAGTGAAATAGATGATTTAATAAATGCGGTTAAAATGAGACGTAAGTATTATAAATTAAAAAGTGGATCATTTATTAACCTTGAAGATAATGATGAACTAATGCAGTTTGCATCTCTTGTTGATACTCTTAATTTAACTAGGAGAGATTTAGAAACAGGTAAAACTAAAATATCTAAATATAAATCACTTCATATAGATAAAATAATGAATGAAGATGTTCAGTTTATTAAAAGTAATGATGAATTTAATAACTTTGTAAATAAATTTAACAAATATAAAGAATCTGATTTGAAGTTAGATAAAAGAACTTTAAATATATTAAGAGGTTATCAAGTGATTGGTGTTAAATGGCTTCATGCTATAAAGTCCTGTGGTTTTGGCGGAATACTTGCTGATGAAATGGGATTAGGTAAAACAATCCAATCCATAATTTATATTAGTAATAGAATTAAAGAAGATAAAAATAGAAAAATTTTAATAGTTTGCCCAACATCTTTGATATATAATTGGGAAGCAGAGTTTAATAAATTTGCTCCAAATTTATTAAAGCTAGTAGTAAATGATTTGAAAGATAAAAGAATGAAACTACTTAATCAAATAAATAAATATAATGTGATAATTACATCTTATGGAATGCTTAGACAAGATAAAGAAGAATACAAAACCATTCATTTTGATACGATGTTCATTGATGAGGCACAAGCCATAAAAAATTTAAATGCTCAAATAACAACAACTGTTAAAGAAATGACTGCCAATACAAAGTTTGCTTTAACTGGAACTCCGATTGAAAATTCACTTTATGAACTTTATAGTATTTTTGATTTTATTATGCCAGGTTTTATGCCTGGGATAACTAAATTTACTAGGATGTATGCAAACGCTATTCAAAAAAATCAAGATGCAAGTATCGTAAGAGAATTTAACTCTTTAATTAGCCCATTTATATTAAGAAGAAAGAAAAAAGATGTCTTAAAAGATTTACCTGATAAAATAGAAACAATTAGAGTAGTGGATTTAAATGAAAGTCAAAAAAGATTATATTTATCCCAACTTGAAAATGTTAAAAAAGAAATGAATGAGGGCGACTTTAATAAAGATAAGATAAAAATATTAGCAGCTATTACTAGACTTAGACAGATATGTATAGACCCAGCAATGTTTATTGAAGACTATAAAGATGGAGCATCTAAAATAGATGCGATTGTTGATCTTGTTGAAAGCGCTATAGAGGAAGGACATAAATTACTATTATTTTCACAATTTACAAGTTCTCTTTCAATAATTAAACAAAGATTTGATAGCAAAAAAATTAAGTATCATTATTTAGATGGTAGTACTAAAAGTAAAGATAGATTAAACATTGTAAATTCCTTTAATAAAGATGATACAAAATTATTTATGTTATCACTTAAAGCTGGGGGAGTTGGACTTAACTTAACTTCTGCTGATATAGTGATTCATCTAGACCCTTGGTGGAATCCTCAAGTAGAAAATCAAGCAACAGATAGAGCCCATAGAATTGGTCAAGAAAAAGTTGTTGAAGTAATAAAAATGGTCGCTAAAGGAACCATTGAAGAAAAAATTATAAAACTTCAAGAAAAAAAGAAAGAATTATCAGATAATATTATTGAAGGAAATAATCGTAGTGAAATAGTATTAAATCGTTTAAGTGAAAAAGAATTTAAAGATTTACTTAGTATATAATAAATAATTATCTTAAAAAAGAAAGTTGGTAAATATGAAAAAGTATTTTAAAATTATTGGTTTTTTTCTAATAATCTTTCTTCTAGCATTTTCTAATCTAAGAAAATATTATATTAAGAAAGATTTTGAAGATTATAAAGTAGATTTAACTAATTTAAATTTACAGATTAATGAAAAAGAAGATTGCATTAAAGAAAAAATTCTTTATTATGAGGAAGACGGAATAAAATATTACACTTCTTGCTTAAATAATATTACCGATAATAATGGTAAAGATTTAAAGTCTTTACTTGATGCAGGTAAAATTACATTTGCTGATATATTTTTTACTTATCAAAAAGAATTATTTTCTTATGATGATGGTGGCAGCACGGAATATTATTTTGATAACTTGACTATTTTAAAGTGTAATACAATTGGTGGTAACTTTGATGTGATAATAGGTGCGCCAATTACTTCAATTCATGAAGGATACTGCTCAGAGGATTTTAACAAAAAAGATATCGGCTCTTGCTCATTTAATAAAACTTATCTAGTAAAAGAAAAGAAAGAAAAAACAGATGATGGGCATACATATATAATGGTTGAAGACTCTAAGGGTAATACTGCTAAGGTTAAAGTAAAAGATTATGTAATAAAGAGTTTAAAGTTTGGAAAAGAGAACGTTTTTACTTTTGATAATACAAAAGAGTTAATCAAAGATGATACAATCGAGGATATATTTGCAACGTATTGTTTAAGAAGTTATGGAACTAAAGGTGATTTTCTAGGTGCTGAGGAAACAGATCAAAAAGTTTGTATGCCAGTGTCTAAAGATTTGCTTAAAAAAGCTTACCTATATTTAAGTAAGGAAAAACAAAAATTAATTGAAAATTATTTCTTAGCTGAAACAGATTATAAAAAAGAAAAAATGATAACTGTTTATAATGAAAATAATAAAGCTAAAGATTATAAAAATATTGAAGTTATAATTGTTAGGTTTACTAAAGATGTTGAGCAAGTACCTAATGTAATATCGGTTGTAATCGATTTTAAAACAAAAGAAGTTTTAGGAACTCTTTTAGTTAATTAAAAAACATGAAAGAAGGTTAATTATGAGAAAAATGGATGAAAAAGAATGGAAAATAAATTTAAATGGGATTAGATGGAGTTATTTATTTTTAATAATGTCCCTTTTTATATGGGGAATATATAATTTTATTCATCTGAAAGAGATATCTTTACCTATAATTCTAATTCTATTGCAATTTATAGTTTATTTTTTTGTAACAACGATTTCTAAATATAATATTGATAATCATAGTGTTAAAAAACAACTAATTATATATATTTTAATTGTATTTTTTGTATTTTTGTTTGGGTTAGCATTATACCTAGCTAATGGGCAATAAAAAAAGTGTAAGCCCTATTGTCAATCAATCTTACTTCTAAAAGGTTCTTAGAAGATTTTTTCTAAATTAATTTGAAATATTTATCTATTTAAAGACAAAAAATGAATTAATGAATTTAAAATCACATTAATTTAAGAAAACTGGCAAATAGTGGTTGACAGTTATATTTATTTTTGATATATTAATCTTACCGAAGAAATGATTCGTTATTTCTTCGGTACTGAACCAAACATGATTCGTTATGTTTGGTTCATTTTAATAGAAATGCATAAACTATAAAGAAATGACTGAATATCTTTGACAAAGCAAAAAAGTTTATGATATAATTTTCTTGTGCTTATTTGTTGCCCGATTAGCTCAGTCGGTAGAGCGCACGGCTGTTAACCGTTAGGTCGCTGGTTCGAGTCCAGCATCGGGCGCCATATGTAATTTAAACTTAAACTAAGAAAGTTTAAGTTTTTTTGTATATTAGGAAAGTGCGTTCAACCAGCTTATCAAAAAGCATTTAAAAATGCTTGACAATCAAATATTTGTATGGCACGTTAATATTGAATGGTGATTAGAAATGTATAGAACATATAAATTCAGAATGTACCCTAAGGCATAGAATGTGCCAAAAACAGATTAGAACAAAAAATGAAAGTATATGTAAGATATAGTGTTTTAATAATAGATGAGATAGGTTACTTACCTATCGAAGTAGATGAGGCAAATTTATTATTCCAATTAATAAATAAAAGATATGAAAAAAATACTACAATAATAACTTCTAATATAAACTTTAATAAATGGGGTGATCTATTCAAAGACAGTGTTATTGCTAGTGCTATATTAGATAGATTATTACATCATTCTATGATTTATAATATAACAGGAAACTCTTATAGGATAAAAGATAAAATAGAGTCTACAGATCTAAATGAAAACTAAAAAACACATTCACATTTAATGACATTATTATATTGAAATAAAATTACATTTTTATATTGACATTAACAGTGGTTGCAGGGACAGTTACAATTCACAGCCAAACTATATAAGTAATAATAGACATATAGTAATAAGTGCAATTAAGGCTGAAAAAAAATTGTTCGACAAATATTATAAAAATGAAAAATATCATGAAACTTTTAAAAAGTGCGAAACGGGAGAAAACAATCATAATATTTATACTTATATCACAAAATATATTTCTTTATATGGCAGTGTTAGAATTCTTGAAGTTTTAGAAAGTGATAAATTATCTAATATCATTTATAAAGAACTTGAAAGAGTATTTTTAGAAGTGCATAAAGGTAATTTAAATGCTTTAAAAAAATAGTTAACAATCTAAAATTGTAAACTATATGTGATATAATGTCTTTGTTGGTAAAGATGGAAGAGTAGTGCAAATACCAACAAAAAAGAACAAAAAAACATAACGGAAGTTATGTTTGATCGTCATATTAAATATTGTCTCCACAGACACTAATAGTATAACAAACAAATGAGTGGAAGATCAATAAAATTAATTAATCTTCTCCCCGTTTGCGTAAATCAACATGACTTCCGCAACACGGAGGTGATAATATGGCAAAACGAGTTAGTGTAATTAAAGAAGGTTCTAAGGGTAGAAATGAACTTTTTAGAGATAATTACAATAAAAACATAATGAAAGCTTCTGATTTTGTAAAAGAAATCAAAAAAGGAAATTATGAAAATTACCATATAAGAGTTATCAAGGGAAAAGAAACTCCTGTTTCAAATCCTGATCCAAGCACAAATAATAATTTAGGATAATTATCCTTGCTCTTCCATTAAATTTATAATAAAAGTGGGTTTTTGGTGGGATAATTCTAAATAAGTGGGATTATTCCACCTTTTTAGAAAATAAAATTAAATAAGCAAACCCTCAAAATTAAAGGGATTGTAGCACTTTTTAACAAAATAAAATAGCGCGAGGCTTACGCTCCAAAACCGCTGATGCGAGTTCAATTCTCCAAAAAAACAGGAGAATTTTATTTGCCACAAAATAATAAATAGAGTAACAGAATTATCACTTAGTATTTAATTAAAAAAACAAAAATATTTCTTGCTTCTGGAGAGCAAAAACCTTTTTGTTTTTTTCTTTGGTTTATATTATTTTAAATTCTGCTTTCTCAATTTTGATGATATTTGCTACCTTTATTAGTAATTATTAATTTACCAGATTTTGTGGTAGATAATTCGACCATATCTCCGGGATTAAAGCCGCAATTACGAAACCACTTTCCTTTTATAATTAATAATGATTTATTTGTATCGGCACTGCAAATTGTCATCCTTCTTTTAGTGGCTTTAATCTTCATAATTATCTCCTGTTTTTTGCTCCACATTAGAAACAGAAGCAAATATTCCATGTTCATTGTGTTTAATTTTAAGGTCTTTTTGTGTCATATCTACATAGATGTTAGTTGTTTCAATGTTAGTATGGCCTAATAAATCTTTTAAAGAAAACGGATCACCGCCATTTATTATATAATGAGTAGCAAAAGTGTGTCTAAATTTATGTGGATGAAGCCTAAAATCTTTTCCGAATAGCTTTTTACCTTTTTTATTTATCCAGTTTTGAGCTCTTTCTTTTGGTAATGCTTCATCCAATGGAATATCTAAATATGCGTGAAACTTTAAAAGCAGTGGTCCATTTTCTTTAGACCTTAAAATTTCATTACGATAAATATTTACTATCGCTTCAGTTTCTTTTGAATAATAGACAGTACGAAAAGTATGAGTCTTAGTAGCATAAACATAAATACTACGATTAGCGAAATCAATATCTTCAATTTTTATATTACATAATTCTTTAATACGAACTCCAGTATCTAAAAGCAGCATTATAATTAATAAGTTTCTGATTTCGCTTTTCTTCCGTAAATCAAAACTGGTAAGTAGTTTTCGTATCTGGTCTATTGATAGATAATCTATCTTTTGTTTAGGTTGTTTAAGAACTTTTAAATGGGAAACTGGGTTGGCGGTTATATAACCATCTTTTTCTAAGTAATTGAAAAATGCACGAATTGCCCTAATGTGGCAATTTTGAGTGTAGACATTATGCTTAGAGTACTTATTATTCAAATAATACTTAATTTCACTTTCGGTTAATTCGTTAAGTGCATTTTTCTTCTTTATCAGAATAAGATATTTCTCAAATGATCTTAGTTGCGAATTATAAAAGCTAAAAGTTTCTTCCGCCAGCCTCCTTTCTTTCATGTTTTCAAAAAAGTAAGACTTCGCAGTATCAAAAGATAGATTTTCTATCTTCTTGCGGTTTTCCAATTCTGGTGTAGCAAAATTGGTTAAAAAGTTTGTCAATTCGTTAATAGCGTTTTGACTAATAGAACTTGCCATAATTTAATCTCTCCTTTCAATTTTGATAAATAGGCAGGAAAATTAATAGCAAACCGCAAGATATTCAAAGTGGAGTTTTGTTCATAGACCTAGCAGGTGGACTGGGATAGGTGAGTGGTGGTCTATGGACAAAAGCAGCTACCCCTTAAAGCATTGAAAAAAGCTAGGAACTACCTAGCTTTCATTGACATTATGGCAGGGGTAGCAAGAATTGAACTCGCATCAGCGGTTTTGGAGACCGTTATTCTACCATTGAACTATACCCCTATAACTAAAAATTAATTCTCTAAATATTCTTGCAATTCCTTTATTTTAAAGGCTTTGAACTCTTATACTATTTATATAAATAGTATATCTTTTATTCTACCTAGTGATATAATTTGGAGACCATTATTATACCATTTAACTATGCCCCTATAATTAACTTATAGATGCACTCTTTAATTAAAAATTCCTTATTTTCTTACTTAAATAAATATATATTTATTTAATCTATAATATGGTACTTCCTAATTTGGAGACCGTCATCATGCCATTAGACCATACCCCTTTGACTGCTTTTTCAAGCAAATAAATTATAGCACACCCATACTGTGTTTATCAAGGGAAAACAAATATACTAAATTTTAAACTGCTTGCATATAATATTGTAGTATGAAGCATTTCATACTAGACAAAATCACTATTTTTTGCTATAATTCTTGTCATGGGGCATTATGCTAGTCACAAACACTATTTGAAGATGGGGCTAAAAATCCATTAATTGAAAGCATTAGACACTTTATATATTTGCTTTATCTGCCCAAGTTAGGGTGAATATATAATTTAAAGCTTTAGGGAAAGCTGTAATGGCATACAGCCGAACACCCTCTAGCTACGTCGCTAAAAAAATTTAACTTCATGTCGTGAGTGGGTACTCGGAATTAATTTGATTATGAAAAGATAATGAATAAAAATTATGAAATTGTACTTGCAAAAGCGAATAAGAATAGGTTAGTTGTGTCAGAGAAAATCTCTAGCGTGTATTTGTTATAAAGATTGTAGTGCGGACTATGTGGCAATCGAGTCGCTAATAAGGTAACTAATAGTTTGTTTTTTTAAAGAGAAATCGCCTGAGGGTAACCGAAATCGGATAAAAATAAGAGAAATTCAACTCGACCAAAGCCGTAAAATTAATTTATAATAAGCCATGACTTTTCAAAAAAACTTTATAAGGAGGTTATTAATTTGAAAAAAAATAACTGGATATATAAGGTTTTTTTATTGACTTTTTTATTATCAATTATTTTTAGTGGAGTTGCCAATGTTATAACATATAATGCAAATCCAATTATTATTGGGATACTTCTTCTGATTGTTATATCTTTGGGAATAACGTTTGATATGATTGGGACAAGTGTTCTTACAAGTAAAGAATCAACTTTTCATGCAATGAACTCTAAAAAAATTAAAGGTGCTAAAGAAGCAATTTGGCTACTTAAAAATAATGGCCAAGTTGCCAATTTATGTCTTGATGTGTTTGGCGATGTATTTGGTATTCTTAGTGGCGGATTAGGAGCAGTTCTAACTACTAGTATAGTTATGGTTACAAATATATCTTTACCCATTATTTCAGTTTTAGTTGGAGCGTTTATTTCGGCTATGACAGTTGGTGGAAAAGCTGGGTGTAAAAATGTAGCCATAAAAAACTCTGATTATATTGTTTTTACAGTTGCTAAAATTAGACACTTTTTTTGTTTCAAGTAGTTTAATTCTTCCATAATCATTGTTATTAATATTTATTATTTAGATGAAAAACAACAAGTTATTATAGTACAGTGTAATAAATACAAAACACAACAAGTTATTACACCGTACTGTAATAACTTTACAAAACTGTTTTTAATTGATATAATCTTTTTGGAAGGTTACTTTATGATAAAAAGAGAGTTATATTTAAAAAAAATCAGAGGATTTTATAAAGATACATTATTAATCAAAATAATTTATGGTTTAAGAAGATCTGGAAAATCAGTTATTTTAACACAAATAATTGAAGAATTAAAAGAACAAGGAATAAATGATGAACAAATAATTTATATAAATTTTGAATCACTAGATTACAGCAATATAACTGATGCTAAGTCTTTAGATACATATATAAAAAAATTAACAAAGACTAAAAAAGTATATTATATATTTTTAGATGAAGTTCAAAAAGTTATCGACTTTGAGAAAGCAATTAATTCTTTGAGAATAGAAGGCCGATATAGTATTTTCATTACCGGCTCTAATAGTAAAATGACATTTGCGGAATTATCAACAGAGTTGACTGGAAGATATGTCAGTTTCAAAGTAAATCCACTAACTTTTAAAGAAATAATAGAGTTAACAAAAACCCCTAAGGAAGATTATGAAAATTTAATTTTAGATATATTTGAGTGGGGAAGTTTACCACAAAGATTTTATTATAATGATAACGCTATGAAAACAAATTATATATCTAATGTATATGATTCTATAGTTTTAAAAGATGTTGTTGAAAGACTTGGAATAAAAGATATTACAACATTTAATAAAATTTTTCAGTACCTTTTAGAAATTGAAGGTAAAGAATTTTCTTCTACAAATATCATGAAATTTTTAGCAAATGAAAATATAAAAATATCAAATTCAACTTTATATAGTTATTTAGATGCTTTATGTTCAACCTTTTTACTTAATAAAGTGTATAGATATGATGTTGATGGTAAAAATGTTCTTAAAACATTAAATAAGTATTATGTTTCTGATTTAGGAGTTAAAAAAATTAAAAGTAATCTAAAGATCGAGAATTATTCTACTAGCTTAGAGAATTTGATTTATAATGATTTAATAGCAAAGGGGTATGAAGTATATATAGGTAAAATAAAAAGAGATGAAGTTGATTTTGTTGTCATAAAAAACAAAGAATTAAAATATATTCAAGTTTCTTATAAGCTAGCTAATAACGAAAAAACAATAGAAAGAGAATTTGGTGCTTATAATGTCATAAATGATAATCATGAAAAATATGTAATATCCTTAGATAAAGAAGACTATACTAGAAATGGAATAAAGCATCTTAATGCAATAGATTTTTTAATGAATGATGAGTTTTAATTCACAGAAAAAAAGATAAAGTAATTTTAAAAAGATTATTACAATTGTATTTACATAATATATAAAGTTACGGTTTATATGATTTTTTAAGTATTGTTTTTACAGTTGCTAAAATTCGACATTATTTTACTTTAAAGTAGAGTACTATAAAAATTACTTTTTATTTTAATAAATTTAATATATAATGTTAAGGGAGGGAAATTAAATGTTAGAATTAAAAAAAGTTACAAAAATATATGAAACTAGTGGTTTTAAACAAAAGGCTTTAAATGAGGTAGATATTTGTTTTAGAGAAAATGAATTCACTTCGATTTTAGGACCATCTGGTTCAGGAAAAACTACCTTACTAAATATAATAGGTGGTCTTGATAAGTATACTAGCGGTGATTTAATAATCAATGAAATCAGCACTAAAAAGTATAAAGATAAACAGTGGGATTCATATCGAAATCACCGAATTGGTTTTGTTTTTCAGAGTTATAATTTAATAACTCATCAATCAGTTTTAGCAAACGTAGAGCTTGCTTTAACTTTATCTGGTGTTTCTGTTCAAGAAAGAAGAAAAAAAGCCAAGAAAGCTTTAAAAGAAGTTGGTTTAGCACAACACACTCATAAAAAACCGAATCAATTATCTGGTGGCCAGATGCAGAGAGTAGCAATTGCTAGAGCTCTTGTAAATAATCCAGATATTTTACTGGCTGATGAACCAACTGGGGCACTAGATTCAGAAACTAGCACCCAAATTATGAATCTTTTAAGAAAAATAGCTAAAGAAAAATTAGTCATTATGGTAACTCATAATAGTGAATTAGCTAATACTTATTCTACTAGAATTATTAATTTAAAAGATGGTAAAGTTACTAATGATACTAATTCCTATGACGGTAAAGATAATACAATTGAAGAAAAAGAAACTACTTTAAAAAAACAAAAAACAAAATCCATGGGACTTAAAACAGCATTATCACTATCTTTAAACAATTTACTAACTAAAAAAGGTCGAACTTTTTTAACGGCTTTTGCAGGTTCAATAGGTATAATAGGAATTGCTTTAATATTATCTTTATCAAATGGAGTAAATAATTATATAGAAAGAATGGAAAAAGAAACATTATCATCTTATCCAATTCAAATTGAATCATCAACTATGGATTATACATCGATGATTCAAAGTTTTACTAAAAGTGGGGAAGTAGAGTGTAATCCAAACAAAATATGTACAAGAGATGATATATCTATTAGTCCTTCTATCCAGCTTGAGACAGCCAAGATTAATAACAACTTAGAAGAGTTTAAAAAATATTTAGATAATAATAATGACAAAATCAAAGATTATGTAACAGATATTCAGTATACATATAATTTTGATTTTCATATTTATAGTAAAAATACAGAAAATGGGATTATAAGAGTAAATCCAGATACTCTTAATTTAAATCCATATGCTGAATCTAATCAAGAACAAATGGCTCAATCAGGAATAACTACAGAGTTTGCTGGTCAATCTCAAAATGCTTTTTTAGAATTAAATGGTAACCTTGATCTTCTAAAGAGTCAGTATGAAGTACTTTCTGGCTCTCTTCCAACTAAATTCAATGAAATAGTTTTAATAGCTGATAAAGATAATGTAATTCCTTTGTCACTTATGTATTCACTAGATATTGAAAATAGAGCAGAAATAAATGATATTTATGACAATATTAAAAAAGGCGAAAAAGAAGTCTTAGAAACTATTAATTATACTTATGATGATTTAATAGGTAAAACCTATAGTTTAATATTAAATACTGACTTTTATGTTAAAGAAAATGGTTTATGGGTTGATAAAAGTAAAAATACAACTTTTATGAAAGAAAGAATAAAAGAAGGTCTTGAACTAAAAGTAGTCGGAATTATTAAAGTATCAGAAGAGGCTATAGAAGCTACTAGTGGTTATGTAGGGTACACTCATGATTTAACCAAATACGTAATCGATAAAATTAATGAAAAAGATATAACTAAAGATCAAATTAAAAATAATACAATTGATATTTTTAGTGGTTTAAAATTTGATGGTTTAACAAGTACATATCAAAATAATTTAAAAACCCTTGGAATTGCTAATATTGACTCACCTAAAAATATAAATATATATCCAAATGGTTTTGAGGCAAAAAAAGAAGTGGAAAATATTATTAAAGAATATAATACCGCTCAAGAAGAAAATAATAAAAGTGAGAATATGATATTTTATACTGATTATATTGGTGTGCTTCTTTCATCAGTTACAACAGCAGTTAATGTAATTACCTATATATTAGTCGCGTTTGTTGCCGTATCATTAGTAGTGTCTAGTATTATGATTGCAATTATTACTTATATATCAGTACTAGAAAGAACAAAAGAAATTGGGATTTTAAGAGCAATCGGGGCATCTAAGAAAGACATTTCTAGAGTCTTTAGAGCTGAAACTATAATTGAAGGTCTTATTGCTGGAGTTTTTGGAGTAGGTATAACTTTTCTATTATGTTTTCCAATTAATAAAATAATATATTATTACTTAGATGTTAACAATATTGCCGCACTTCCTTTAACTGGGGCAATAATCTTAATAATTATTAGTGTTGTTCTAACAGTAGGAGCTGGGTTAATACCAGCAAGAATAGCAAGTAAAAAAGATCCAGTTGAGGCTTTAAGAACAGATTAAACAAGAATTAACATCTTGTTTTTTTTGTTTGCTAAGGCGATTTGACTGATTAGTAGAAATACGCTATAATTCTCTTACCAATGGGGGTTGGGTATATAAAATGATAGCACAATCCCATTAGGATTGTTTTTTAATGAATAGGGGTTATTTATTATGGAAAAGAATTATATAGATAAAATTTATGGTAATATAAACTATAATACTATTCAAGACATAAGTGGTAAGACATCTATTGGGGTAATTTTAGTTAAAAATTTTATAGGATTTCCAAATGTTGCGTATGCTTTAGCATGTATGTTTTGTGCTTACTATTTAGCAAATGATATTGTAAAAGCCGAAACTCATACAAAAGATGTAAAAAAAGTAAAAGCAATTTATGATGAAATAATTAGAGATTATAATAAAATGAATAAAGTATTTGATTTAGAAAATCCTATTGAAATTCATACAATGTATAATTACTTATTATATAAAGGTTATTTATCAAAAGGAAAGGAATTTGAATTTAGTGATACAAATCTTAGGGACATAAATACTTTATATGGAGCCAATATTATAAGTGGTCAAGGTGTTTGTAGACACATAGGAATAATGTTAAGAGATATTTTTAATGACAAAGGAATAAATAGTAATGTTCTATCAGCTTTTATAAGACCACCAGTTATTACTAATCATACTGATGATAATAAACCAGAGCAAACTATTGAAGAATTGTATAATTTTGTTAGACAACATATCAATAATGAAGAAATGAGAAAAGTTTTTAATGAACTTATTGAAAAAGTTGGTATAATCATATCTAAACAAATTGGTAATCATCTTATAACACTTGCTGTTAAAGATGGTAAAAGCTACATTTTAGATCCGACACAAAATAGAATATATAGATTAAGTCAAGATGATAAATCTATTGTAACTGATAGTAAAGATGACCGAATTAAAATTTGTTATTGCAGTTTACCTTTTTTGGAAAAACATAAAGATATAAAAAATATTAAATCTAATATTTTATTGCCTTCTACTACACTGGAAGAAGAACAATTATTAATCCAAAGAACTAGAGATTTATGTGATGGAAACCAAGATATATTTGCCCAATTTTATAACGAACATAGTGAAATGTATGCAGAATTAACTGATAAACTAATGGGAATGAAACAACGAAATTTATTATTTCAAAATAAATTAGTTAAAAAAATGGTAAAATAATAATTTTTAATAAATCCTTTGATTTAATAATTTCTTATAAGAATTATAGATTGTTATTTGATTTTTTTGAAAGTCGGTAATATAATAAAAATATGAAAACAAAAACAAGATGGATTATATTAAGTATTTTATTATTTGCTTTTATAGTTATTACTATACTTTTATTAACTGATAAAATTTATAGTTTTGATACATTTTTTTATAATTTTTTAATTTCATTTAAATCTCAAAATTTAACTAATTATTTTAAAATAATTACTATTTTTGCTAATACAGAAACAATTATTATTCTATTGGTCTTGTCTTTATTAACTTTATTTTTCAAGAAAAAAGATGCTTTGTATTTAACTATAACTATAATTATCTCAACAATTGCTAATCAACTTTTAAAATATATATTTCAAAGACCTAGACCAATATTGATAAATAAAATAATTGCAACTGGATATTCTTTTCCCAGTGGGCATGCTATGGCAAGTACATCTTTTTATGGCTTTATTATATATTTAATTATAAATAGCAATCTAAATAAAAAAATAAAGTGGATAACTAATATTTTATTAACATTATTAATTATAAGCATCTGTTTAAGTAGAGTATATTTAGGAGTGCATTATGCATCAGATGTTATAGCCGGAGTGCTATTATCAAGTAGTTTACTTTTGGTTATTACCTATATTTTGAAAGGAAAAAAAGATAATATTTTTGGGGAAAACTTGATTAAAAAGAAAATCAAATAAGCTTTACAGTTAATTTTATGTTTTAAACTTAAGTAATATTTAATATGATATAATTATGGAGGAGTGATGTTTATGCATCTAGATATTATTAAAACAATCATTATTGGAATAATTGAAGGCATCACCGAGTGGTTACCAATTAGTAGCACTGGACACATGATTATTGCCGAAGAATTTTTAAAATTAAATGTTAGTTCTGAATTTTGGGAAATGTTTTTAGTTGTTATTCAGCTTGGAGCAATACTAGCAGTTGTTTGTCTCTTTTTTAAAAATTTATTTCCTTGGGGGTTTAATAAAACTAAAGAAGATACAAGAATGACTTTTAATTTATGGCTGAAAATATTAATTGCATGTATCCCAGCTGGAATTATAGGAATAATATTCAATGATAAAATTGATGAGCTTTTTTATAATTACTGGACTGTAGCTATTGCCTTAATATTTTATGGTATATTATTTATTATTATCGAAAATATTAATAAAAATAAAACTCCCATAGTAAAAAGTGAAGATAAAATTACTTATAAACAAGCACTTTTTATAGGTATATTTCAGCTACTTGCTTTAATTCCTGGAACAAGTAGAAGTGGCGCTACTATATTAGGTGGCTTAATCCTTGGACTAGATAGAAGTGTTGCAGCTAGTTATACTTTTTACTTAGCAGTTCCAATTATGTTTGGTGCCTCATTTTTAAAAATAATTAAATTTGGCTTTCTTTTTACAAGACCCGAGTTACTTATTTTAATAATTGGCATGTTAACTGCTTTTATAGTTTCCATTCTAGCAATAAAATTTTTATTAAAATATATCAAAAGAAATAATTTTAAAATATTCGGATATTACCGAATTATTTTAGGAATCGTAGTCCTAGCATACTTTCTTTTAACATAAATGTAGGTGAAATGAAATGAAACAAAATATTATTATGATTACTCTTTTAATCGCACTATTTATTTTTGGATTATTAATTTATGACTTTAGTGATGAATTAGATTCTTCAATAACAGAACATGACTGGTATAGTGTTTATGAAGATGAAATGACTATTATTAGTTTTAAGGATCAAAAGTTTTCTTATTTTTATGCCTCAACTGGAGAAGCAGTAAGTATTTATGAATTGTGTCTTAATTATCGCTTTAATAAAAGTATTAATGTTATTAAACTAAATTGTAATATTAGACAAAATAAACTATATATAACTAAAATAACAGAAGAAGAACTTATTCTAACAATAGATGGTGAAGAAAAAACATTTTATGCTAGTGAAAATTTAGCTAATGAAGCTAAATTTATGGAGACTAATAACTTATCACAAGAAGAATTTAACGATTTAATGAATATCGATTTAAATAAATATACCTTAACGTCATCTGATGATATAAATTTACTTTATAAAAGTAAAGAAACAAAATTAATTGCCTTTGTAAGTGATACTAAAACTATTAAGAATGCCCTTAATTTAAGGGCCCTATATAATCTTACAAATAACTC
>Ga0172377_10002316_pt1 | contig 19413 bp, 18 predicted proteins | sample Pumphouse3metaG_FD_119749 | JGI IMG/M metagenome (GOLD analysis project Ga0172377, IMG submission 119749) | Leachate microbial communities from a municipal landfill in Southern Ontario, Canada - Pumphouse #3 metaG | ecosystem: Engineered > Solid waste > Landfill > Unclassified | place: Canada...
ATCGGCGAAATCGCCACCAATTGCGGATTTCCTACTCCTGGATATTTCGCAAAGATCTTCAAGCGTTTCACTGGGGTCACCCCCACCCAGTACAGGGATGAACACAGCGCTCAGTAGACACTGCACTGAGTTAAAAAAAACCTCGGAAAATTTCCGAGGTTTTTCTTTTATAGTGTGAACGCCTGCGTAAGTTTACTTGAAGCGCTTTTTCCCACTCCATCATTGTAGAGCAGACACTTGATGCCCATCGAGGAAGCTGTAGTGATGTTCTCTTCATAGTCATCGACAAAATAGACTGCAGAAGCAGGGACTTTTTCTTTCTCGAGAATCTTTTCAAAAAAAGCGGCTGAAGGTTTTGAAACTCCAAGTTCATGGGAAGCATAGGCTTTGTCAAACAAAGCAAGGGCTCCCATCCTCTCCAGGATATCCCAATGGGGAGCAAACGTATTGGAGCCGCAGACAACCCGTTTCTTCTCACTTGCAAGCTTCTTCAGAAGCTCAACAATCTCATCGTTGAACACTGGAGTGAACTCTTGTGCGAACGGGTTCCCTTCCACGCGGACGTTAAACACATGTTCGATATGTTCCCAGTAGGCCAAGGTGGAAAGTGTTCCTTCCATAAGAGGAAAATCATAGTGACGGTAGTCAGCATAGAATTCCTCTTTGGGGAGGTTCCACTTCCTGCGTATTTTCCCCAGCATGTTGATGTTCTTCACCACGACGTTGCCCATATCAAAAATGAACAGCTCACAGCCTTCAATCGAATCATTGATGAAGGAGAGATGTGGTCTCAGGCTCTCTTTGCTAGTGAACGACAAATCGCTCTTCAAATGCTCCCCTATACCGGCAGTTCCCATTCCTCTGCGTTTCGCCCTATCGAGGCTCTCTTGGTCATCAGAGACCATAAGGGCACGGGAGTAAAGAATTTCATCACTGATGAGGGAAACATCCGCCACTTGCGGTGAAATTGATTGCAACAAAGCATACGAGGGATGTGAAGGTGCAAGATCGGTATAAAGGTAATCAAACATACTCAACCCTTCCTTGATTCATAGACAGCTGAACCGCCGATGAAGTATTTGGTCAATGACATGAAGAGCAGGAACATGGGGATGGAAGCGATCAAGGCTGCTGCCATCATGGCGCCTTCATCGGTGCTTCTTTCCAAAGCGAAGTTGGAAATATACTGGGGTATGGTCTTCATCTGGTCTTTCTGACTTACCAGCAACGGCCAAAGCAGATTGTCCCACTGACTTCTGAAGGAAAGGATGGCCAAGGTTGCAATGACAGGCTTGCAGTTGGGGAATACGATTCGGGCAAATATCCCAAACTCTCCCATACCGTCGACACGTGCTGCATCGAGAAATTCGGTGGGGAACGTAGTCAGGTATTGCTTCATCTGGAAGACTCCAAAAGCACTGACCAAGAACGGAAGGATGAGTCCTATATAGGTATTCTGAATGCGAAGCATCATCACGACCATATACAAAGGAATCATGATGGCCTCAAAGGGAATCATCATGGTCGCCATGATCATCATGAAGACCGTATTACGACCTCTGAAGCGGAATTTTGCAAGACCATACCCAGTGAGGGCGGCAAGCAAAACCGTGGTGACCGCAACTGAACAGCTCACGATCAGGGAGTTGGAAATGTTGCGAAGGAAAATATAAGTCCCATCATTACCTCTGACGGCCTTGATGAAGTTGGTGTAGTTGAAGCCTTCAGGAATCCACTTGAAAGGCATGCGCACTATCTGGCTGGACGTCATCATTGATGCAGTGATCATGAACAACAGCGGCATCAAGGTGAAGGCAAGCATGCCGATCAATACGATGGCGATGAGAACTTTTGGTAGGGTTATCTTTTTCTGTATCAGCATCTTCGTCTCCTAGTATTCCACGTTTTCGCTTTTGGTCGTCTTGAACTGGAATAAGGTCAACACGAGCATAAGAACGAAGAGTACGACACTCATGGCACTGGCTCTGCCAAGGTACTGCTGCTGGATACCGGTAACATAAATATTAAAGGTAATTACATTGATGGGTGCTCGAGGAGCTCCATTGGAATAGAGCATGTATTGTGTTGAGAACGTCTTGAGACACTGCAACATGGCCATGACGGATACAAGCACTACAGTCGGCTTGAGCAGAGGGAGTGTTATCCTCCAGAAACTTTGCCATTTTGTTGCACCATCAATGGTAGAGGCTTCATAAATCGTCGGGGGAATCGAAGCAAGTCCAGTGATGAAGAGGATGGTGAAATATCCGATGTATTTCCAGAAATAGATGACCATCGTGGATACTTGTTCCATTACAGGGTCCACCAGCCAACGATGATCCACCCCAGGTGTATTGAACAGGGTATTCATCCACTGATTTCCCAAGCCACGGGGATCGAAAATGATCATCCAGATCGCAGCAGCAACGACTGAGGAAAGGATAGCCGGACAATAGTAGGCAATCTGCAAGAATTTCTTGACTTTGTTGCTGGTAAGATTGCTGATGAATACGGCGATAATCAGACTGATGACCAACAAAGGAATGAAGGTTCCTAATGTAAAGACCATGGTCGATTTCAAGGAATTGAGGAAAGAAAGTTCATTTGATGCAGTTGCAGGATTGAACAACCGCGCATAATTGCCTAAACCAAGAAATTTGGGAGCAAGCTTACTCAGAGCGCGCTTGTCGAAAAAGCTTGTGTAAAAAGCGTTGATGATTGGATAGAAACTGAAAACCGAAAAGAAAACCAAGGAGGGAACGACAAATGCAAATCCCCAACGCGCTTGTTTTTTTTCGATACCGTAGCTTTTCTTGGAACCCATTTGGTTTCTCCTGAAAAAATAGGACACTGGATGTCTACTTTCGTAGTGGTATGAAAAGGTATATACATATACCTGAAGAAAAAGGAACAGGATGTGTTCTGCTGATTGAAATCAGCAGAACACATGCAAAGCATTACTGCTCGTCAATGATTTCCTGAGCGGAAGCTCTCAAGGTAGCAAGAGCCTTTTCGGGACTTACTCCACTGAGCATGACGGATTCAACAGCGTTACGAATCAAGGACTGGATCTGAGCGGAATTTTCACCGTAGTAGATCATGTGTGAACGATTCATATCGTTGATGAAGACATCACTGTAAGGCATGTTCTTCAAGGTTTCGGAAGCAAACAGAGCCTTGGTAGGCTGAATGATGTTTCCACCACGGGTCAAATATTCTTCACCATGGGTAAGCAGGAATCCTGCAAGTTTCCAAGCAGCCTTCTGTACAGCAGGATCAGAATCAGCATTGACCATGAAGAAGTGTCCATAATAGCAGGAAGCTACATCACGAACTGCATCCTCGAAGGTAGGGAACGGAATGACCATCCATTCTCCGCTGTTGAAGAATTCGGGATTGTCTTTCTCAATTCTGCCTTCCTGATAGAGCCCGGTATGAGCCATGGCAATATCATTGTTGTCTTTGTTGAAAAGATTACGTGCGTTCTTGTAGGTAGGTGAACCGAGGTTACGACCACTGGGTCCCCACATCTGCATGTAGTTGAGGGCTTTGATCCAAGCATCATCGTTGATGATGGCACTCTTGCCATCGGCGCTGAGCAAGTCACCACCGAGCTGTTCCACCATGGGAACGAAGAATGTCAAATAGTACGGATACCTGAAATCATACCCACGACGGATGAGAATGTCGCCATCGCGAATGACAAGCTTCTCCGATACATCAGCCATCTCTTCCCAAGTCTTGGGATAATCTTTTTCAGGATCAAGACCGGCATCGCGGAAAACCTTCTTATTAAGGAAGATACTCCAGTTGGTCAGCTCAAGAGGAAGGCCATAGACCTCTCCGTCAAGCGTTACCGTGTCAAGTACGCCATCAACATACTTGTCGAGCAAATCCTGCTTGTTGGCATACCCTGCTGCTTGATAATCAACAGGAGCTACACGAGCATTGGAGATGTAAGCATACTGGTTCTCGATAGGCAGGTTGAACATATCGGGTCCTTGGTTGGCTGCAAATGCAGTCTGGACCAGTTCAATCTGCTTAACAGAAGCCTGGGTGGAGCGAACAACCGTGATGTTTGGATTATCCGCCATGAATTGATCGATCAACTCGGTCTCGAGCTGAGTTCTGGCAGGATCCTCATGGGTCCAATACTGGATGGTTACAGGAGCGCTTTCATCTACTACCACTTCCTTGGAGCCCTGGGCAACCAATGTAAAGGGGACGATGAGCACGAAGAGAGCAAAAAGTACAAATGCTTTTTTCATACAGACCTCCTAAAGTCTTTCTACATTCAAGTGTAGTACGCTTCGAGAAATCCACAAGCCAAAGGTTTTGTTGTTTTTAGGGTGTTTTTGTGTCACAAAAGTTAGGAAATCATACAGAAAACAAAGATGTTTTGAGAAAAGCAGAACTGTCGCCACCTGTATACAAGTTGCTATGAATTTCTTTCTTGTTCGCTTCTCATGAAGGACGCAAGCTTTTCCATAGTTTCACTGGAGATGTCATGCTCGATCAAACAGGCATCCTGTTCGGCGATTTTGAGATCGACACCCAAGGTGTCGTGAAGAAAGCTGGTAAGCGTCTTATGACGGAAATAGACCTGTGAGGCTTTGAGCCTCCCCTTTTCGGTCAACTCTATGTCTCCATAGGTCTCCTGGTTTACATATCCATCAGCACTGAGAACCTTCATGGCACGATTGACACTTGGCTTAGACACACCCAGACGAAGGGCTACATCAGTAGTCCTTACTTTCTTTTTGTCTTGACTTATTGCCAGTACGGCTTCAAGGTAATCTTCGCCCGATTTCTGCATGCTGTGATGGTATCATGCATCACCAGTTTTGTCACGTCAACAAAACAGAAAAGAACTACAGTTTTGGCATTGACAGAAATGTTTGTTTTGTCTAACTTATAAGGGGAAAGAAAGGTAGTATATGGCAAAAACAATGGATGAATTAACCGTAGGCCAGAGAGCTGAGGTGGGTGCTATAAAAGCCCCTAAACAACTCAAGAGAAGACTTATGGATATGGGTTTCACCAAAGGGGTGGATGTTGAAGTCGTGAAGATGGCTCCAATGGGAGATCCTATGGAAGTTGCATTGAGAGGTTACAACCTCTGTCTACGCAAAGCAGAAGCTCGTGTCATTGAATTAAGGTAATAAACCATGCAAACAATCGCACTCATCGGTAATCCCAATTGCGGGAAGACCACCTTGTTTAATGAATTGACAGGAATCACTGCATATGTTGGAAACTGGCCTGGAGTAACCGTAGAAAAAAAAGAGGGCATGTGGAACAACATCAAGGTCCTCGACCTTCCCGGGGTATATTCCCTCTCTCCTTATTCACCTGAAGAAAAGCTATCAAGACGCTATATCCTTGATGAACAACCCGACCTCATTGTCGATGTAATCGATGCAACCAATCTGGAAAGAAGCCTCTATTTGACATCACAACTTGCTGAGTTGGGTAGATCGGTTCTTTTGGTGCTGAACATGCAGGACCTCTTGGAACGCGAAGGAATCGTAATCGATACCAAGCGGCTCTCCCTCATGACAGGTTGCCCTGTCGTGTCCATCTCGGCAAGCAAAGGCATCGGCTTAGAATCTTTCAAAAAAGAAGTTGAACATGCCCTTAAAGAAAACAAGGCCCCTGCCTGTCCACTATTTTCCAACTATGTGGAAAATCTTCTTACAACAATCATAGAGGATGATTATCTTCATCTCATTCCTTCTGGCAGGCCCCAACGCTGGGCTGCCATCAAACTTCTGGAAGAAGATGAATTGTTCCTATCCTCGATGCCTCCCATCCCTGAAGCCTTTGCAGAGTTCTTGCACCAGGCGAAGACAAATCTCAGATTGCATTTCGAGGATGATCCCGAAGCCATCATCATCGACCAACGATACAAAGTGGCAGAACATATCGCAAAACACTGTCAAACCAAAAAATTCCAGAAAAAGCGATTTAATTTCGACACCATCGCCACCAGTCGGTTTGGAGCCATACCCCTCTTCATTGCAATCATGGGAGCAGTCTTCTACCTTTCCATCGGCTTGGTCGGAGGGTACACCACCGGCATCCTTGAAAATTTCTTTGCGTATCTGGGGAGCAACCTCTCCATCCTGCTTGATTCTCTTGGTGTATTCCCCCTGCTTTCAGGCATTCTGATCGATGGCATCATCGCAGGAGTGGGCAGTGTACTCACCTTGTGCCTCAACTCTTCGTCCTTTTCCTCTTGTTAAGCATTCTGGAAGATTGTGGATATATGGCACGCATCGCATTCATCATGGATAGGCTCATGAGAACGATCGGACTTTCAGGAAAATCCATCATCCCCATGGTCATTGGAACCGGGTGTTCAGTTCCGGCAATCATGAGCAGTAGAACCATTGAACATCAGAAACAAAGAGAATTGACCGTACTGGTCACTCCCTTCATTCCCTGTGGTGCCAAGATGCCGGTATTTGCCCTCATGCTTACCTACTTTTTTCCAGGGAAATGGTACATAGCCCCTCTTATCTACGTATTGGGCATCCTTGCTGTCATCATTACAGGCCTTCTTGCCAGAGCAATAGATAAACATAAGGAAAAGAATGCCTTCATTCTTGAACTTCCCCGTTACCAGCTGCCTTCCGCTAAAAATGTCTATCTGCAAACCAGAGAGAGGACGTTGGGCTTTGTCGCAAAGGCTGGAACCATCATTCTTCTCTCTTCAGTAATCATCTACCTGCTCTCTTCCTACAACTTCACCCTGCAGAGCGTAGATTCTGATGACAGCATGCTCGCAATTTTCGGAAAATTCATTTCTCCGGTTTTCATCCCACTTGGCTTTGGCTTCTGGCAAGCAAGTGTCGCTCTGCTTACAGGCATTGCTGCAAAGGAATCCATCGTAAGCACACTGAGCGTCACCATGGGAACGCAAGCGCTCTCGTCCTTCTTCGATCCCGCTTCAGCCCTTTCGTATATGACTTTCATCCTCCTTTCCTCTCCTTGCATCGCTGCAATAAGTGCGATGGCAAAAGAGTTTGGAAACCGCAAGAAACTCCTCTATGCACTTATCTGGCAAACAGGATTCGCTTATCTGACTGCACTGCTGATCCGTATGTTGGCAATGCTTATTCTGTGAGGTTTGTATGATTGTAATGATACTTTCCAATATTGTCGTTGCTCTGCTCATCATCCTTATGCTCTGGTATGCAGTCCACACCATTCGCAAACAACGCAAAGAAGACGGATGTGGTTCATGCAAAAAGAATAGTGCTCACTCTTGCCCGAGTTCCGGGTGCAAAGGGTGCAGCTATTCGAACAAATGCCACTAAGAAATATTCATTCAATGAATATTTATGCATTAAGTCTGGATATTTTCAAATATACACGGTAAACTCCCTATAACTGCCCGAAAGGCATTTGTATGAGGAGAGAAACGTTATGAAAAAAAGCACCGTTGCACTGCTTGCAATCCTTCTGTTGGCCACAACCCTATTTGGTGCCGGCACTAAGGAACAGGCTTCTGGAGTCGACAATTCCCTGCAGAAGATCATGGACAAGGGTCAACTCATTGTTGGTCTCGACGACACATTTCCCCCAATGGGATTCCGCGATGAGAATGGTAAGATCGTCGGCTTCGATGTCGACCTTGCCCGTGAGGTGACCAGTCGCCTCGGCATCAAACTCGTCCTTCAGCCCATTGATTGGAATGCCAAGGAACAGGAACTGAACACTGGCAATATCGATTGCATATGGAATGGTTTCACCATTACCGACGAGCGCCTTTCAGCCATGACCTTCACCTCCCCGTATCTGAGCAATGCTCAGGTTGTCGTAGTCAAGGGTGATGCTCCCTATACCACGCTTGCTTCTCTTTCAGGAAAGAAAGTCGGATACCAGGCCGGTTCTTCTGCTGCAGAAGCCCTCGATGGAAATCCAGAATTCAAAGCCTCAATCAAACAGATTGTTGAGTTCAAGGAAAATCTCACCGGCTTGATGGATCTTGAAATCGGAGGCATCGATGCTCTGATCGTCGATTTGTTTGTTGCAAACGACAACATCAACCGTAGTGGCAAGGATTTCAGAATCCTCAGCGAAGATCTCAGCCATGAAGATTATGGTATTGGGTTCCGCAAAGGTGATGTGAAACTTGCAGATGCAGTTTGGAATCAACTGCTTGCCATGAAGTCTGATGGAACACTTGCAAAAATCGCCACCGAATGGTTTGGCGCCGACATCACGGTTGTCGGAAAATAAATTTCAAGCTACTATATCGGGGAGCTCAGGCTCCCCGTTTCTTTTTCCTTTTTCCTACATCTTTTTTTGTATTGCTGTTTTTCGTGTATTCGTTTTATAACAAAACCTCAGAATACCAGGAGTATCACATGGGACAACTGCTGTTGCAGATGCTGGTTGGAACGATCACCAGTCTTAAAATATTTGCCTTGACCTTGCTTTTCGCTCTTCCCTTGGGGATGTTGGTTGCAAAAGGCAGAATGTCAAAGAACCGCTTGGTATCAAAGTTGGTCAACACCTACATCATGATCATGAGGGGAACTCCTCTCATCTTGCAGCTGATATTTGTATATTTTGCTCCCTATTACATCTTCGGAACATCCTATGACCGATTCACTGCAGTCATCGTGGGATTTGTCATCAACTATGCTGCATACTTTGCCGAAATCTACCGCGGAGGTATCCAAGCCATCCCCAAGGGACAGTATGAAGCGAGTCAGGTACTAGGATTCACCAAAGTACATACCTTCACCCATATAGTCTGTCCCCAAGTACTCAAACGCATCATCCCGGCCATGGGAAATGAAGTCATCACGCTCGTCAAGGACACGGCGCTTGCCCAAACCATCGGAGTGGCTGAACTTTTCAGAGTCGCGCAGAATGCATCTGCCAGGCAGTTCTCGACCATGCCGATTTTCCTTGCTGGAGTCTTCTATTTCATTATGAATGGATTGGTTTCCAAAAGCTTCGATGTGCTTGAGAAAAAGCTCAATTACTATAATTAGGAGAAGAGGATGAGCATCATAACGGTAAAAGACCTGAAAAAGGGTTTTGATGGACTGGGAGTCCTCAAAGGTATCTCCTTCACGCTGAACAAAGGAGAGGTCCTCTCCATCATCGGACCATCTGGAAGTGGAAAAAGCACATTGCTTCGCTGTCTGAACCAATTGGAAAATGTCGATTCAGGAAGCATCACCATCTGCAGTGATGTCATGGTACAAACCGACGAAAAAGGATTGGTGAGCTACTCAGACAAAAAAATCTTGCAGACAGTCAGACTCCACTTGGGTCTTGTCTTCCAAAACTTCAACCTCTTCCCACACATGAATGTATTGCGCAACATCACCGAAGCCCAGATGCACGTGCTCAAGACGAGCAAGGAAGAAGCTGAAAAGAATGCAAGGCGCCTACTGAACAAGCTGGGATTGTCGGATAAAGAGAAAGCCTATCCCTGTCAGCTTTCAGGAGGACAACAACAGAGAGTCTCCATTGCCAGGGCCTTGGCCCTCAATCCCGAGGTGCTTTGTTTCGATGAACCCACCAGCGCCCTTGACCCTGAATTGACTGGAGAAATCCTCAGAGTCATCAAGGATCTGGCAAAGGAAAAAATGACCATGATCGTCGTCACCCATGAAATGGCCTTTGCAAGGGACATCTCGGATCGAGTCATTTTCATGGATGATGGGCTCATCGTAGAAGAGGGAAAACCAGAAGAACTGTTCAACAATCCAAAGAATGTTCGAACGCAGAAGTTCCTTCAACGCTACGAGTAAAGCCCTTTCCTGCCCAAGATGGTACCGCTACAAATACCAGTCGTCTTTCCGTCCTTGAGGGCAACCTTCCCGTTGACCATCACTATGAGAAGCCCATCGCACACAGCTGTAGGGTCACTCTCGGATGAGTTGTCCTTTAGGGTCTTTGGATCAAAAAGCACCAAGTCGGCCTTACAACCGACCTCAATCCTTCCCCGGTCAAAAAAACCAAGGCGGGAAGCACTTTCACTGGTCATTTTCCCAATCATCATCTCCAAAGGCATGACATTCTGCTGTTTCCAATACCTGTCAAGCAGATGAATCGCGGCTTGGTAGGAACGGGGATGCCCCTTTGCACCAGCATACAGGGCATCAGTACCGAAGCACATCAGAGGATGACTCATGATCCGTTTCAAGGACTCCTGACTCTGTGTGATGTCAGTCATGACTGCCGACCCCTTTTCTTCCTGCAATAGATCAAAGAACGCATCGAAGGGACCTTGGTTTCGGATACTCGCGATCTCTGTTAGGGTCATCCCTTCGTAGGACTGATTACTATCCATGGTAACGATGGTTACGTTGTCCCAACCACATAACGCATAGATACTGTCCCAACCCTCGGGATCAACCATCATCTTCATGATCGCCTGCCGTTCCTTCCCACTGGAAAGAACCTGCTGCAGGTCATCCCTACTGAGCCTAAGATATTGTGGAGGAAGCAGACTGAAAAGACTGGTGGAACCATACTCATAGGGGTATTGGTCGAAAAGGACATCCACTCCTTCCATGCGGGCTTTCTCTATGAGGGAAAGCATCTGGGGAACCAATATCTGATTCTCCCTTCCGATGGCCTTAAGATGGCTGATTTCCAACTTGACGCCGGTCAGTTTAGCCAAATCGATGACCTCTTCAAGGGATTCGATTACATCGTCACCCTCACATCGTATATGGACGGCAAAAAAACGATCGTAGTACTTGGTGATCGCGAGAAGAGCAAGCAGCTCCCTTCGATCGGCAAAGAGACAGGGAGCGTAATAAAGACCGCTGGAAAAGCCAATACACCCCATTTCGTAACTTTCCTTAAGCAACTCCACCATGGCATCCACTTCATCAGAAGTGGCAGGGCGATTTGGGTTTCCACTAAGAGCCCTACACCTAAGTGCGCTGTGTGCCTGCAGGAAAGCCATGTTGGTTCCACTACCACGTTTTTTCCAGTCTTCCACATACCTATCAAAATGCTCCCATCCAAAATCGGGATAGGATCCGAGTACATCCTTTACCTGTTCATAGAGCATGGAACTGTCTTCGTTTGCAGGAAACACTCCCACCCCACAGTTTCCGGCAACCTCGGTAGTGATGCCCTGTCCGATTTTTGGTTCCATGGACGGATTGCGCAACACTTCCAGATCACTATGTCCATGAATATCAATGAAACCTGGGCAAAGAACCATATCCTTAGCATCAATAATCGTACCTGATGGAATCCTTGGACTACGGCTTACTTCCACTATCGTATCATTCTGTACAGCAACATCTCCTACGAATGAATCCCTACCGGACCCATCGATGATGGTTGCGTTATGAAAAAAATAATCATAATTCATACTCTTCTACTCCTTGTGCATCATGAGCGCTAACTCATGTAGCAATGACTGCTCAAGCATCCTCAGGGCATTGTGATAGTTGCCCCGTTTACGGGTAAGGATCAAAGCTGCCTTGAACTCGTCAATCTGCCTCACATCCACAAATGCAGGAGGGAACCCACCACATAGCAGTTCACCTGCAAGTACAAGGGATGCAAACACTTCATCATACCGTCCAAAGGGACGAATGCGAAGTAGTTCACCATAAAAAAAGAGAGAACGTATTACAGGATGCAGAGAAGCCCATTCCCGCTCATACTGCGTCATCAGCGTTTCCATCTGTGTTGCTACAGTGTATAACCGAACAGAAGAAGCAGAATCACCTCCACTGGGAAGATCGCCTTTTCGGTAGATCCCCATATGTTCATCATCAATTCCCTGCAACAGACTCCGATAGAGTTCCCTAAGTCGTTGTTCACTAAAAAAAGGACGCGTGGTTTTTGTCTGGGGAATCGGGCCAAGCCCAGTTTCCTGGACAAACCTCATGAGGATGGAACGACAATTCAAGGCGAGCAATTGGGTATCGAAATCAAGCGAAGGAGCAAAACAATGGGAAAAAAGCAAGAACAGCTCGTCCTGTTCGATGGATAATTCTTCACAGGCAAAGCTGCCCAATATGAATCGATTGACCAGGTGCCTATACGAGCGGAGAATTTGTTGACGGTCCTCTTGTTGTGAAAAACATCTATCTCGTTCTTCATCCAACTGGGAAAAATTCATGGTACCGGCACGAAGATCAAAATTCTTAAGATGCCGAAGCTGACGTCCATCGCCTGGTTTTGGAGTATCTATGGGAATGTTCCATGCCCACCCGGAACGGACTACTCCATCCACCCTTCCTTCAGAGCAAAGGATACGAACCCGACGTTCGGAAATGTTCCATTTTTCACCAGCTTGTTTGGCACTCATGTACATAATATATACCTCAATATTATTATTCCTATATAGGATTAATATCATGATTTCTCTAAAATGGCAATATATTCCGTTCAAGCACCAAAAACAAGAATACAAGGTCTTTGGATAAAAGTCTGAATGTTTCACTTTACATATGTTTACCTTAGATATTACACTGAAACACATCTACCTAACCAAGGAGTCGGTATGAACAGGATGAATTTGATTTGCCTAGGAGTGAAGAACCTCAAGCAGGCAAGGGATTTTTACCATGGGGTGTTGGGTTTTGAGACTGCAAACAATGAAGATGATCCTTCGATTGTGTTCTTCAACAATCAAGGGACAAAACTGGAACTGTACCCTCTTGATGCATTGGCCAAGGATATAGATCCTGTCAATCCTCCACAGTGTGGAAATGGTTTCAGTGGAATCACCATTGCCTACAATGCCAAATCAGTGGAGGAAGTGGATGCACTTTTTCTACGATTGAAAAATCATGGAGTGAGGATAGTCAAACCGCCTCAAACAGTTTCTTGGGGTGGGTATAGTGGGTATTTCCAAGACCCTGAAGGGTACTATTGGGAAATTCTCTATGCCAAAGGATATCAATTCGATGATCAGGATATGTTGGTGATAGAGTAACCCCCAAAACCACGTAAGGGCTTTACCAAACCCTCTCTTTTCGAGATAATTACATGGAAGGAACACCTTCCAATTTCTTTGGGAGGGTACTACATGGACCAATATGATGTTGTCATTGTGGGAAGCGGACCAGCAGGAATGGGAGCCGCCTTTACCATAAAAGAGCAGAAACCCGAGGCTAAGATCCTTATGATCGATAGGGAGAAAGTCTCAACCGGGGGCATGCGCAATGACTGTAAGATGAACTTCACCTACCCCATAGGGTTCCCGACTGAGTATTGGACTCAAGAGGATGCAGATCATTATCTTGAACAGGTGATAGCGTTCCTCAAACCCTCCTTTTTAGAAAAAAGCAATATCGAAATCTACCAAAAACGGGCTGAACGGCTCGGATGTGCCTTATTGGAAATCAAGCAGACGCATCTTGGTACCGATGGCGGGCTCAGACTGATCAAGGAATTGCTCGCCAGACTCGAAGAGCTTGGTGTTGAGCTTTCCTTAGGTGAAGCGATGGAAGGCATCGATCCAGAACACAAATTCATCACTACTGAAAAGCGACAAATCAGATACAAACGTCTGCTTGTCGCCCCTGGAAGAAAAGGGTTCCACTTCCTTCAAGATCTCATGCGTACCCTCTCCGTGCCTTTTGTCGACAACATCGTTGACATTGGCATTCGCGTAGAAACCCGTATCGAGCACTATCCCATTGTCAAAGACTACTACGACCCAAAGTTCTATTTCCCAGAAAAAGTGCGCACCTTCTGCACCAACAGCGGAAATGCACATGTAGTGCGTGAACGCTATGCAACCAACCGAGGGGACTTGTGGTATTCGGTCAATGGCCATGCTTTTGCACCTGATGCCCGCAATGATAATGGGTTGGTGAACTTCGCAATTCTTAAAACCGTACGGTTCACAGCTCCTCTTGCGAGTGGACAGGCTTTTGCGGAAAACCTTGGGCTCCAAGCCTCTTTGATGGGAGGCGGTCAACCTTTGATGCAGCGTGTCGGGGATTTCCGTCTCGGGTCAAGAAGCAAGGAAGAGAGTTTCAGCGGAGATCTATATGACTTTGAGCCTTCCTTGAAAACCTGCTGCCCAGGAGATATTTCACTGGCGATGCCGGCAAAAATACTACGGGCAATTTGGAAGGCGATGAAGAACCTCGACACCATCGTACCAGGGGTGCTCCACCCTTCCACCATCATGTACTATCCTGAGATCAAGCTGTATGCAAACAAGCCGGCTTACCTTGACAAGCGTTTCCGCGTTACTGAAGATGTGTGGTTTGCCGGCGATGGAGCTGGCACAAGCCGCGGAATAACCGGGGCTTGGGCCAGTGGGATTCGTGCAGCAGAAGGCATGCTCGAAGACTTATAACGTGTACTCGAATCGGTTGTTCAGCCAGGTGCTGGCTAGATCAACCCATGCCCGACACGCTGGATGAACTGTGTTGACTTCTTCTGTACACATGGAAAGCCCATGGGCTCCTTCTTCAAAAAGATGGAGCTCAAAGGGTATGTTGTGTTTGCGTAGCGATGCTGCGAAATACATACTGTTTTCCACAGGAACCGAAGGATCGCTTACCGTATGCCAGAGAAAGCAAGGAGCGGTTCTTTCATTGACCTGATTTTCCAAGCAAAAAAGCTCCCTATCCTCTTTTCTGCCTCCGCTGACCCAAGTTGCGCTTTCTTCGTGACAGATTTCGCTCTTGGTGGAAATCACCGGATAACAAAGCACTGCAGCATCGGGTCTGTTCAATCCCCCTTTGGTATCAAAAACCGCCTGTAACCGGGGATGATCATGGAGCGTTGCCAAAGAAGCTGCAAGATGACCTCCTGCACTGAATCCAAGTATCGCTATCCGATTGGGATCGCACATCCAGGGAACTGCATGTTCTCTGATCTTTATGAAGGCTTCACTGGCTTCCATCAAAGGATTGAGGGAAGAAGCATCCTCTTTCACCGAATAATCGAGTATGAATACATTGTAACTCATGGAGAGGAAATGAAGCGCTACAGGGTCTCGTTCCCGTTCTGAGCGAAACCGATAGGCGCCTCCGGGACAGATCACCACCGAAGGCCTGATATTCCGAATTCCACCATCCTGGGTAAAATCCTGCAGGTATCCTGTAAGAGGAACCTGATTTTTTCCAACTGCTGTCTGTATGATTTTCATGGATGCATAGTAACACAAATCCATTGGTGGTTCCTAGAATAATCAGGCGGGATTCATATCAATTGCCATGACATGACACAAACTGATACTATGATCAAAAATCGAAAAGATGCCCGCCGAAGGAAGGATATGATGCAACGAATTATTCTCGATGTCGATACAGGACTTGATGATGCAGTAGCCCTGATACTTGCAGCAGGATCTGATACAATCCAAATAGAAGGAGTCGTGGCGACTTCTGGGAATATGGGTCTGGAAAAAACCTTGGAAAACACCCTGAATGTGTGTGAGGTCCTGGGTATTCAAGCACCAGTCTTTGCAGGAGAAGCACACCCACTGGTGAGAGAATTGGTGCATGCTGGAGATTTCCATGGGAAAAGTGGTCTGGACGGTCCGGTTTTTGCACCGAGAAAGAACCAACAGGTGCAAACAAAACAAGGTGTACAGTTCATCATCGATACGATTCTTGCTAATCCTGGACAAATTGTGCTTGTTCCTACCGGACCTCTTACCGATATCGCTTTAGCAATGCAAAAAGAACCTCGTGTGGCGAAACTTGTCAAACAGATCGTCTTGATGGGAGGCTCATTCATAGGTGGAAATGTCACCAAAGAAGCTGAATTCAATGCGTATGCTGATCCTGAGGCAGCCCAGATCGTATTCTCAAGCGGTGCTGATCTGGTGATGTTCCCCTTGGACTGCACTACAAAGGTCACGCTTTCGGATGTGCAACTCGATCGGTACAAAACCTTCAAAGGAGAAGGGGCTGCATTGTTCTGTGCATGTATGAAAACCTATATGGATAATTACCAACGTCAGGGAAAAGGCTTTCCTGTAATGCATGACCCCTTGTGTGTAGCCTATGTCATCGATCCACGCCGATTCACGTTGACAAGACATGAGGTTTCTGTGGAGCTTGAACAGGATGAGGCCTATGGAAAAACGATCAGAGGCAAGGATTGTGAAACCGGAGGTGTCCTCGTTGCAAACCATGCCGATACGAATTTCTTTTGGGAAGAGATGGATAAGGCGTTGAAAAACCTACACTAGAGAAAGGATATGTTTCTCGATTGCCAAGGCAACTCCCTCTTCATCATTTGAAGTGGTGATATCCTTGGCATGCGCTTTCACATCTTCACTTGCGTTGTCCATTACGACAGCCATGGAAGCGATATCGAGCATGGGAATGTCATTCAGCCCATCTCCAATCACCATAAGGTGTTCTCTGCTTGTTTTAAGCAACTCGAGAAGGACATCCAGAGAACTTGCCTTCTGCACTCCTTTAGCCGTTATTTCCATGAAATAGGGTTCACTGAACGATACATCTGCAAGATTTCCCAATGCTGTCTGCAACTCTTTTTGTGCGACCTGCAGACGAAGAGGATCCCCAACGATCATGACCTTCGGTTGCGGTGTCTTGATTTCTTCAGCCAGGTCATCAACGCTTCTGATGGGAATGGCATTGTTGAACGCTTCTTGGAAAACGTAGCGGTCTTCACTCATTTCGGTGATCACGCCAACCTCATCATAGGCAAGAGCAGCTAGATGTTGTGAGCGGGCATAAGCAAAGGTGCTTTGTATGGCTTGTAAGGATACTGTACGCTCCCACACCACCCGACCCGTTTCACAGCTGACAAGTTGAGCCCCATTATAGGCAAGCATGTACGCGTTCTTGCCAAACAGATCCAGCTCTTTGGCGATGGGAGCTATCCCCAAAACAGGCCTTCCACTGGCAAGCACGATGCAAACCCCTCGATCAGAGGCCGCTTGGATTGCTTCTTTGGAACGAGAAGTCACTTGTTTCTTGCTATTGGTCAACGTCCCATCCAAATCGAGGGCTAACACGGTATAGTCCATCATCGCTCCTAAAAGAAAAAGGCAAGAGAGCGAACTTCCCTGTCCTTCTTCGGTATCTTCATCCATGGAGAGTACTGAGAAAAACAGGACTTGTCCACCTTGATGAGATAAGCAGGAGAATCAGTAAAATTGGAGAACAAATCGATTTTCATTTTCTTTGGAACAAAACAAAAAAACTCCCCATCTCTCTTTACATGTTAGAGACAAGGAGCTTCCAATAAATACTACAGATATTACTTTCGGGCAGAGAGGATTTGAACCTCCGACCCCCTGGTCCCGAACCAGGTGCGCTAGCCCCTGCGCTACTACCCGTCAGCCTTACAGCCGACGTCCAATATAGCTTTTGACCCCTTGATTGTCAATATGAGATGTCCAGGTCAAATAGTGCTTTTCCGAAGCTATTCATTGACAGGGTGTATATGAAATGGTATTTTTCATAGGAATGTCCGCAAAGGCGGAAAATGCTTGGGAACAAAGAGGTTTATAATGTCTTCAAACGACGATACGAACGGAAAGAAGCCCGAAGATGAGACAAAAGTAGTCGAATTCGGAAAAGTCACGAAAAACAGCACTGGGGCAAAAGACAAAAAAGCTCTTGCGGTCAAACCAAAGAAAAAGGTATCCCTCAGTTGGGTCCTTGGAATGATCATCCTGTTGCTCATTGCAGTATCCTTTGTGTTGGCTCCCGCCATTGAAGCCTTTGTAGGTGGTAGAAATTCCAATTCCATCGTTTTTGGAAAGTATGGAAAAGAAGATATCTCCTACTCCTATGGCAACTATTTCTATGATCAGGTACAGAACTACGCCACTCAGTACAAGACTACAGACGGCAACACCACCCAAACCCTATACCAGATTTGGAAAAGTGCCTTTGACAGTACTGTAATTTTCACAGCCATCAACCAACTTGCCGACGATGCAGGTATCATAGCTGCTGAAGATGTAGTCAATCGTGCCATCATCGAAAGTGGTGCCTACGATAAGGACGGTAAGTTCGATATTGAAAGTTATCAAAATACTACTGCTGAAAGAAAGGCTTCCATTGAGTCTTCCATCCGCAGATCATTGCCCTATCAGATTGTCGTTGACGACATCGGTACTGCCCTTTCATCCTCAGCTGAAGCAAACTATGTTGCAGCAATGGCTGGAAAAGGTCGCACCTTCAAGTATGTTGATTTCAATGCTTCACTCTATCCTGACCAGAAAGCCAGTGAATACGCTCTTTTGAACAAACAGTTGTTCTACAGCATGGATTTGAGCATCATCAGCCTCGAAACCGAGGAAGAAGCTACTTCAGTGGCAAATGCCATTGCCAGTGGAGAAAAGAGCTTTGAAGATGCTGCTGTTACATCCAGCAAAGACAGCTATGCAACAGAACAAGGTAAAGTAGGAAAGGTCTTCTACTATAGCCTCACTTCAAACTTCAAGAATGCAGACGAAGCCACCCAGCTTTTGACTGCACAGGCCGGTGATGTGATCGGTCCTGTCGAAGGCCCCAATGCATGGTCAATCTATCGTCTGGATTCCGCTCCAAGCGAAGCAGATTATGCTGATCCTGCAACACTCTCTGCAGTCAAAGCCTACCTTGCATACAATGACAATGCCATTGTAGATGAATATCTTTCAGGCTTGGCCACACAGTTTGCACTCGACGCAAAAGATGACTTTGAAGCAGCAGCAGAAAAAGCAAATCTTCAAGTTGTAGATGTAGCAGCTACTCCGTTGAACCTCTCATCAAGTACGTACATGAACAACTTCAGCTATACTGACCCCAATGGGGTTCTTGCTGCAGTCGCTGCAGAAGAAGCACAGGCAAAATTGCTGTACACCCAACCTGCAGGTACTGTACTCGATCCTATCAAGGGCAATGCCTCATATGTTGTTGCAATGGTTGATGAAGAGACGACCGACGAAGGAATGTCCAGCTATATTACGATGTTCTATAACTATCTCAGTGGATCACAGAACCAACAGGATTTCTCACAGTCCTTATACACTTCTGACAAATTTACTGACAACTTCCTTGGAACCTTCTTCTCCGTCATCCTCGGCGAGACCATGTAACTTTTACCAAGACCAAGAAATAAGCTGGCTTCGGCCAGCTTTTTTCATACCTTTTGCCTACCATTATCCATAGAAAATTCCTATTTTCCATGCTAGTGTAGTAGCACCACTATGAAAAAACCTCTACAAATAGCTCTCCATCTCCTTGCACTTCTTATCCTTGTCTTAGGAATTACAACATACTTCATCATTGATGGACTTACCAATACAAAAATCTATGAAGATGTATCATGGGATACCGAACAATTTGAACTTCCCGACCATCCCTACTCCCTCGACCGGGCAATTGAAGAGAACAAAGCCTTTTCCCTCGAATATCCTGAAAACGGAGAATTCACCATTCTCTGGGCTACAGATTTCCATCTTCGCAGGGGACC
>Ga0172377_10002318_pt1 | contig 19399 bp, 15 predicted proteins | sample Pumphouse3metaG_FD_119749 | JGI IMG/M metagenome (GOLD analysis project Ga0172377, IMG submission 119749) | Leachate microbial communities from a municipal landfill in Southern Ontario, Canada - Pumphouse #3 metaG | ecosystem: Engineered > Solid waste > Landfill > Unclassified | place: Canada...
ACCGGCGCCAGTAGCGCCAACAAGCGCAATTTTTTGTCCGGGCTTAGCGTAGAAACTGACATTGTGTAAAATCTGCTTATTAGGCGTGTATGAGAAGTTGACGTTTTCCAGGGAAACCGCTCCCTTGAGTTCGACGTAAGTTACTGAGTTATCCGCTTTGTGCAAATGCCTCCAAGCCCAGTGATTAGTCTGTTTTTCGGATTCGGTAAAGTTGCCGTTTTTATCTTTTATTACGTTAACTAAAGTAACGTAGCCATCATCGTGTTCAGGCTCTTCATCCATAAGGTTGAATATTCGTCTTGCACCAGCTATACCCATGTTGATCAACCCTATCTGTTCAGAAGTTTGTCCGACATTTTGAGCGATTGTTCGCGTGCTTGTTAAGAACGACACGATTATACCTATAGTCAGCGGTGCGTATCCGCTGAAAGTGAGGTTTGGTTCGCCTAAAAATATAAAAGTAGCACCTACAATTGCAATCACTACATAAAGGATGTTACCAAGGTTACCTATAATAGGGAAAAGGATATTTGAGTACGTGTAAGCTTTGCGACTAGTTCCGAATAACTTATTGTTGAATATATCAAAAGTTTTTTCACCTTCTTCTTCGTGATTGAAAACTTTTACTACTCTTTGACCGTTTATGACCTCTTCAACAAAGCCTTCTTCCGCAGCTAAATCTTCCTGCTGCTTAACCATGTATTTAGCTGAGGCTGCGCCTACAATTCTCGCTGTAAGCAGCATGAGCACAATAAATAATACAGCGATCAGCGAAAGCCATATAGAAAAGGTAAACATCATTATAAATAGCGCGATAAATGTGAATACAAATTGAACGACAGCAGGCATCGATTGACTTATCGTTTGTCGGATAGCATCCACGTCGTTGGTGTAAGTAGACATGATCTCTCCGTGAGGGTGTGTGTCGTAGTACTTTATGGGGAGTTGTTCCATCTTGACAAACATATCTTTTCTAAAGTGCATCAATGTACCTTGAGTGACGATAGCCATCAAACGGGTGTAGGTAAACGAGGCTATAACTCCAGCGCAATATACAAGGCCGATAAGGCCAACAAAACTTAGGATGCCAGTCCACACTGAATCTAAACCATTTGCGATGCCAGGTGTGATATAGCTGTCTATCAACACTTCCAGCAGCACTGAAGCTACGACAAAGCATACAGATACAATGAGTATGCAAAAGAAAACGACGAGCAAATATTTTAAGTAGTATTTGTTAACGTATTTCATCAACCTATTCAAGGTTTTAAAACTGGAAGACTTTTTAGAGTTAGTGCTCTTATTATTTCTTGCCATACTATTTGCTTCCTTTCGTTTGAGACGTATAAATTTCGTGGTATATACCATTTTTAAGAATCAGTGATTCGTGATTGCCATCTTCGATGATCTTTCCGGCATCCATAACTAAAATTCTATCCGCATCTTGAATTGAAGATACGCGCTGAGCGATGATGATTTTAGTTGTATCAGGTATATCGGAAGTCATACCAGCACGAATCTTAGAATCTGTTTTTGTATCTACCGCGGAAGTTGAATCGTCAAATATGATGATTTTAGGCTTTTTCAGCAGAGCTCTAGCGATGCAAAGCCTCTGCTTTTGCCCACCGGAAACATTTGTACCCCCGCGCTCTATGCGGTAGTTGTACTTTCCTGAAAGCTGTTGAATAAATTCGTCAGCTTGGGCTAATTTACAGACGTGTTCCACTTGTTCGTCCGTAGCTTCTTTATTTCCCCAGCGTATATTTTCATAAATTGAACCGGAGAACAATACATTCTTTTGTAAGACTACTGCAACGTTATCTCTCAAGAATTTTAAACTGTAATCTTTAACATTTATACCGCCGACTGAAACCGAACCCTCAGTTGTATCAAACAAGCGGGGAATCATTTGAATCATAGTGGTTTTAGCGGATCCGGTAGACCCGATAATTCCGATAGTTTCACCAGATTTAATCTGTAAGTTAATTCCTTCTAAATTGTATTCAGCGCTTTCTTTATTGTATTTAAAATTGACGTTTTCAAAAGAGATGGAGCCATCCTTCATTTCTGTCAGTCCATCTACATTGGGATCTAAGGTCGATTCAGTTTGCAGCACTTCCGCAATACGATGTGCGGACTCAGTAGAAAGAGATATCATTACTAAGACCTGAGAAAGCATAAATAGTGAACTCAATATTTGAATGGCATAAGTTATCAGAGAACTCAGTTGGGCTGAAGTCAATTCGCTTCCTCGGGACTGAATTATTAATCGGGAACCTAGAAGTGAAACCAAGAGAATGGCGATGTATACGGAGAAGTTCATAATTGGAGTATTTAAAGCGACTACTTTTTCCGCGTGGGTGAAGTTATCTCTAATAGCTTCAACATTCTTGTTGAATTTTTCCTGTTCGTGTTCTTCTCTCGCAAAAGATTTAGTCACGCGAATACCTTCGACATTTTCTTTAACGGAATTGTTTACGATGTCGTACTTCTTAAAGATCCTTCTAAATATAGGATCGACCTTTTTAAAGACAAAGAATAAACCGACTGATAAAAACGGGACGATGCACAGCATCAACACTGCCATTTTCCAGGAAATAATAAAGCTTCCAGCCAAAGCAAAAATCACCATCAGTGGGGCTCTAACTGCGATTCTTATTATCATAAAGTAAGCCATTTGCGTATTAGTAACATCCGTTGTCAGCCTTGTGACAAGGGAAGAGGTAGAAAATTTATTGATTTCGACGAATGAGAAATTTTGCACCTTGAAAAACAAGTCGTGCCTCAAATTTCTCGCGAAACCTGTGGAAGCTGTAGCGGCAGTAACGCCTCCTAGTATTCCAAAGAGCAAACTGCAAAGTGCCATAAGGACTAAGACTGTTCCATATACGTAGATGGGGGTCATGGTAGTGGTTCCCATAGTGTCGATCATAAGCGCCATAATCAGAGGAATTGAGGTCTCTATTATTACTTCTAGTCCTACAAATATCGGGGTGAGAATCGATTGTTTTTTATTGTCTCTTATTACTTTAGACAAAGTTGTTATCGTCTTATTCATGTATTTTTACCTTGTTTTCTCCCAGCAAAATCGAAGTTAATCTTACGTATTCTGTGGCGTCTTCTATGCTCAATCTTTTGAGAACTTCTTTTGTTACTTTATAGACGTTCTCACTCGATTCTTTAACGTATTTTTCACCCGCATTTGTAATGTTCACAATTACGTGACGAGCGTCAGTAGTATCTTTGTGTCTAGTTATATATTCTTTGGTTTCTAAGCATTTTAAAGCTATAGCGGTGCGCCCGGTCGTTATGCTGACTTTGTCAGATAATTCCCCTGGAGAAACACCATCTTGTACTTTGCTCAAATACAGCAGTATACCCATTTCACCGTGAGAAACATTTTGAGAATGTTTAAAGAGTTTAGGCTTTAAAAACATATTAGCCATCATTGTATTTGTCAATTCGTCATAATTCATAAATAAAATACCTTTCACCGAAAGATAATAGCACATTAAATAATAAATTCAATGGAAATTCAGCAAAAAAGTTAAAACCTAATAGGAAAGAGAACTAGCGTTATATCGACGTTCTAAATTTTAGAGAGGGACGCGCGCAGTATTTCTGCAATCGCGAAAATACTTTCCTAGTTTCGAGTTATTTTCTCACCTTGTGAAACGCCAAAAATGCGATAGCAAAAAAATGAATGCTTACTATAAGATAATAATCAATATATAATATTAGTAAGATACAACTATTTAGGAGGTGAACGGACACATGGGTCACAAACTAAAAAAAGACCAAATTATTAATCTAGAATGCGAGCAAGTGGTTGCCACAAGAGCTAAAACAACTTTTAAATGGGGGCATATTCTCATTCTAATTCTTATCGTTCTTATTTTAGATGGATTCTTATTAGAAGAATTGATAGATAGGAATTTGGTTTTACACGATGCACTTGTACTTTGGGCATATATTCAAATTCCGTTAGCCTTAACAATGATTCTGGTGATAGGTCACTTTTATCGCAAAGTTTTGTGGAATAACAACAATATAGGTATTCATCCAATCGTTTTGGTCAAAGACGATTGCATTCTTGTGAGAAATAACAACAGAGGAATGCTGTACAAATTGGAAAAAATTACGGATATAGCGTTTGTAGAAAGCGGAGAAATCGACAAATCCGATAAGGCAAAAAAAAGCAGCGGAAAAGTTACTTTTGAATATGAAAATAAAAAGATATGCATAGGGAATATATACGATCCTCAAAGGGCAACGAGAGTATTGCAGGATCTGATAGAAAAATTGAAAATTAACAATAATATCAACAGACCTATTTATTAGTGGATATTTTCACTTCGAAGTTTTTCAGTAAATACTCCATTGTTTTAATGGTGTACATACCCAATTGATCAAGCGACATGGACAGGCGATGATTGAAGTAGTCCATATAAAGTCCAGTTATACCATTAGCTAAGAAGTACATCGTGTAAAGCGTATCTTCATTCGCATTATTTTTATTGAAAAAACGCGATTCCATTTCTTTGTAAAGTCGACGTTTCATATTTTCAAGCTTATATGTGGGAACGTAACAAACGATTTCTTCAAATTCTTTTTCGTATTTTTTTAAATAGCTTGTTAAGGTTAAGACAAAAGCCGAGATAGAGTTGTCGTGTTCTTCAAATTCATCGAACGATTTTGACAATTGAGAAATCAAGACGTTTTCAATGTTTGTTACAACTTCAGAAATATTTGAATAGTGATTGTAAAATGTTCCTCTATTTAGACCGGCTTCTTTAACTATATCTGTCACCGAAATTAAAGAGATATCTTTCTTTCTTTTTAGCAGGGTAATCAAGGCTTCCTGTATTAATTTTTTTGATCTTTTTGAATTGCGATATTCCATATTATTTAACTTCCTTTACATTTATTTTAATAGAAATCATTTTAGCATTATGTACAAAAATGGTCAAGTGGTTAAAAGTATAATATAAAATTAATGGATATATGCTTTAAAATGCGATAAAACTTGATGTATTAATCTAAACATAGACATATATACAACATGTGTCTAAAAGTAAACATAAGTTGTTAAAATGATTATCACAAAATAAATAAAGTGGGTAGAATGTAATTTGTACCGCTTAAAAGGTGGTGCTAGAAATGGATAAGGGGGATACAAAATGGACGAAATTATTGAAGTGGATCACCTCACAAAAGACTACGGTTCAAACCGCGGTGTTTTCGATGTAACATTTCACGTGTCCAAAGGGGAAGCTTTTGGATTTCTTGGACCTAACGGTGCAGGTAAATCGACTACTATTCGCCACATATTAGGTTTTTCAAAACCCGATTCAGGCGAAACAAAAGTGTTTGGAAAAGAAATGTTTAAATACCACGATCAGGTTTTATCTAGAGTTGGCTATATTCCGGGTGAAATCGCGCTGCCAAGAGGGTTAACCGGTTGGCAATTCATACGGATGATGCAGGACATGCAGCATATTCACAACGATGAAATGCTTCAGAGAATGCTTAAAATGTTTAAGCTTGAAGATGACGTTTTATGTGGGAATACAAAGAGAATGAGTTTGGGAGTGAAGCGTAAATTAGCTGTAGTTGTAGCATTTATGTCGGACCCGGAAGTGCTGATTCTCGACGAACCTACTTCTGGACTAGATCCTGTAATGCAGGAAGTATTTATTGATTTTATTAAAGAAGAAAAAAAGAGAGGTCGGACTATATTGTTATCAAGTCACATATTCAGCGAGGTTGACGCTACTTGCGATAGAATTTCTATCATCAAGGATGGTCATTTGGTCTCTGAATTTGTTGCGGATGATTTGAGGCATGCCTCAATCAAATGCTTTAAAGTCTGCTTTAAGAACGACAGCGACTACGAGAAGATGCTGGGCGATATAAAGCAATCAAAGTATATAAAGTTAATTAAGACAAAAGAAGAAAATAATGCGATATATCTTTCTTGCGACGATAAGGATATAAATGAACTCGTAACTGAATTGTCCGAATACGACATTACGGAATTCGACAATAAGAAAGAGACTTTACAGGACTATTTTATGAAGTTTTATAAGGAAGATAGCGATTTTGGAGGTGCTTTGTAATATGGAAATAATTAAGTTGGAACACCTCACTAAGGATTACGGCAATAATCGCGGTGTCTTTGATGAAAATATTGAGATTAAAAAAGGTGAGATGATAGGGTTTGTTGGAACAAATGGTTCTGGTAAAACTACCACTATACGCAATTTGATGGGATTTATTCGTCCGACTTCGGGAAAGTGTTATGTTAACGGTCTTGAAACTTGGAAGAACGCTTCTGAAATAAGTAAGTTTATCGGTTACGTGCCAGGAGAGATAGCTTTTCCTGATTTAAAAACAGGAACGGATTTTTTAAGAGGGCAAGCTGAGTTTTTAAAGCTTAAGGATATGAGTTACCCTAACGAACTAATCGAGAGGCTTCAATTAGATCCGAGCGCTAATTTAAAGAGAATGTCCAAAGGGATGAAACAAAAGACAGCCTTAGTTGCTGCGCTTATGAACGATCCAGAAATTATAATTTTGGATGAACCTACTACAGGTTTAGATCCGCTGATGCGCGTTGTATTTATCGATATAATCAAAGAACAGCACAAAAAAGGTAAAACGATACTGATGAGCTCTCACATGTTTGAAGAAGTTCAAGAGACTTGCGATCGCGTGGCGCTCATCAGCGATGGTCACATTGTGGACGTCGTAGATATAGATGAGATCAAACACAGACCTTCGAGGGATTTTAAGATTGAATTTGTAACGGAAGAGGATTATCAAAAGTTTCTTACAAAAGGATTCAATATAATCCGCAAACAAGACAAATACAATCAGGTTACTTTGAACATACCTAAGTTAGATATAAGCAAACTGTTCAAGGTGCTTAAGGAATACGACGTTAAGTATATATCAGAAGTAAAATACACTTTGGAAAAGCATTTTAAGAATGCGATTCAAAGCGAAAAGAAATAGGAGGAGTGATATATTATGTTTTCAAAAGCTTTATTTAAACAATCATGCAAAGCTAACGGTCTTATGTGGGGAATTATCACATTTGCAATCTGCTTTATGCTGGCTTGTGTTATGTGCATATCCGGCTCTGGCAATGTCGGAGAAGTTGCAGTTGGTGTCGAGGATACTATTATCGAAGACGAAATAGATGCTCAAATCAATAAGAGAGCGCTCAGTTACTACGGGAACACGACGGATGGATTAGAACAATTCGACACGTATTATTTAGATAACTTTAATGCGGATAACGTCACTGTTAGTTCGTATTCGACAGAAGTTGATGGTTGGTTAGTTTCTCAACCGCAATCTAGCGATTTCGCTACTACTGAGGACTATTTAGTGGCTTTAGATAATTGGAAAAATAGTTTTCCCGAACCTGAGGAACTGGTAGAACAGGCTTATGCTTTAAGTATCTCTACTTGGTTGGAAAATGTTCCCTCAGTCAGCGAGTATAGCACTGCCGAGGAATATCAAACTGCTATGGTTAGTTGGAACAATGAAAAGCCCAGTATATATTCGGCATCTGGTGCCAGTGCGTACAAAGAGGCTGCCGATCAATTGACCGAATATATATACGTTAAGGCCGAGTCTATTAATCCTTTATATACTCAAGATTCAAACGAAGCTCAAGAGATGTTGGGAAGCGTTATGTTTTCTTTAAATCCTCAAAATGTTTTCGATTCAGCCTACACTGATTGTTCGGAAGCGATTCCTGCAGATTACGACATTCAAAATATCGTACTAAATGATATGCAGGGAAATGGTGAAGGATATATTTCTTCCGATGAAAGAGTTGAATATCGTCAAACAAGAGCTTCAAACTCTTCAGCTATATTTATCGGTTACAATATGACTAAAGAAGAAAATGTGAATCTGTTGTTAGAAGCTTTATCTTCCTACGGCGTTACTGAAGAAAAGTACGCAACATTCAATTATACATATTCAAATATCAACCATATGGCCAGCACGAAAATAATTGCATATCAGGCTCAATTAGATTACGAAATCTCCTGCATCAGCGAGAGTTACGCCAATGGAGAATACGAAAATGAAGCTGCCTATCAACAGGCTATAATTGATAAATCTAACGAGCTATCTGCTGAACTAACTGACAGTTTGCTCACTTCGCTTCCTACCGACGTATCCGACGCTTTAGAAGAAGTCGGAAAGATGGATTTATACAGCATCATTGTTGGATCAATTTACTTCAAAATGGCTGGATTACTACTTCCGTTTATCTACATAATTATGGCTTCTAACAATCTTATTGCTGGCCAAGTGGATTCAGGTTCAATGGCTTACGTTCTTTCAACCTCAACAAAGAGAAGTAAGGTGGTTAGAACTCAAGGGCTTTATTTGATACTGTCGCTCATAGCGATGGTGCTTTGTACGACAATCACGAGCATAATATGTTTGAATGTCGTTACTGTACCTCTCTCGCATTTAACTGTATCTAAATTGGTTCTAATCAATTTAGGCTCGCTGTTTGTTATGTTTGCAGTATCGGGAATAAATTTCTTAACTTCTTGCTGGTTTGATAGAAGCAAGAAGTCTATGAGTATCGGTGGCGGAGTAACTATGTTCTTCTTAGTTGCGACTATGCTCGGTCTATTCGGTTCGAAGGTTATTCCTTCTATCGTTAGATTTGACGCGTTAAATTACTTTAACTACCTATCAATTATCACTCTGTTTGATACTATTTCAATCATTGACGGAACCAATACTTATATTTGGAAATTCGCTATCTTACTAGCAATTGGTATCTGCGGATACGCAATTGGATCAATGAGATTTGAAAAGAAAGATTTACCTCTATAAAATCTAGATAATATATTAAAGTAAACTGCAGCAATTTAAAAAACTGCAGTTTTTAATATTGTCGAAAAGAGAAACATATATTACAATTAACATATAAAGAGGAAAATTAAAGGTGGAGAATAGTGTGAGTTACGTGTGGATAATGATGTTGCTTATTTCTGTGCTTCTACCTTTGATAATGTTTGCGTTTGGAATTCTTACTAAATTCAATATTCCTAAGCACCCAAACTCGTTCTTTGGCTACAGAACTACATTTTCTCAAAAAAACGGTGATACGTGGCGTTTTGCTCAAAATTATTTTGGCAAAATATGGAGGTGGGTTGGTGGTTGTCTATTTGTAATATCTACAGGAGTTTACTTGGGATTTATAAGTATCACAAAGAACAACGATGAAATTTCTAGCTTGATAGGAATGATATTGATGATGGTTAATCTTGGAGTATTAATAGGAACGATCTATCCTACTGAAGCTGCGCTTAAGCGCAATTTTGACAGCAGTGGCAATCGGAAGATTATAGATTTAAATAAAGAAGAATTTAAAGTTTAAAAGCATATTAAAATTTTTGGACACGAGATTAAGATAGAAAGATCAATTAAAAAAAGAAAGGTGTAAAAATTGTGATAAAGCGAAAAGATTCACTTATTCGGCTGATGAACTTTTTGCTTTCTATATTGCTAATTTTGACATTTAATCCTCTGTATCATATTTGGGGTAAATGCACTATATGTATTGGTATTTTTGGCTATGCCGACCTTTGCGGATGTACCTTGAATACTATGTTGAGTGAAAATTATATAGGAACTGCCAATAAGGCACTAGCGTTGGTTACCGCTTCATTTATTGCCGTTTCTTTCGCTATAGGTCTGCTGTCATTTTTCACGTATTTCCACTACAAAGAGAACGCAGCTCTTGATATCAGTTGGAAATTTATCACGTTAATTTCCCTGATTTTAATCATTATATTCTTTTCAAATTGCCCGATTTTACTCGGTGTAGGTATTTTATATTTAATTATATTTTTGTTTTCGCTAATCTATCAGTACGCAAAATGCAAAAAGACAAAATAGCGCGAACTGTTCAAAAGAAAATTAAGCTTTATCTTCAACTTCAACCAAATCTTTTTTGCCGACAGGAAAAATTAATAAGCAGTGCGTTTCTTTTTGATATTCTTTGTAGTTTTCTTTATATGTGAGATAGTGATTTTCCGCCATCGGTATGGAGATGAACTTAAACAGCAAGAAATTTGCTATAAATCCAACGTATGCGAGCCAATCAGCGGGGGAACTAAATGTGTAAACGAGGAATATTCCAACCCAAACCATTATTTCACCCAAGTAGTTGGGATGTCTGGAAGTTTTCCAAACGCCCGTCCTACACATCTGTGATTTAGAAGTGCGAGTTGCAATGAATCTGTGCATCTGTTTATCGGCGACAAATTCCAAAGCTACGGAAGATAAAAGAACAAGCAAACCCACAACTTGGTTCATTTGGAAGTTGATATCGTTCAATATGTAGTTGTAATAAGGAATAGAGGCGAAAAATACAATGAAAGTGGGGAATATGCAAATTCCAAGAAGATTGATCGCTTGATAAAATTTTCCAGTTTTTTCTCTGAGCATCTTGTAGCGCCAGTCTTCATATCTCAAGGAGTAGAAGGTGGTGACAAAATTCACCGTTAATCTCACTGCGTATATAAGTATAGCCGAGGTGAACAAGATGTTGCCTAAGTTCCAAGAATTTGTCGTGGCAAGCAAGATAACACCAATGACGATAGTTTGAATTGACCAGTAAGGATCGTATGTAGAAGCGGTTTTTAATATCACGCCACACAACCAAACGAATATCGTTGCTGCAACGTCAGCGAGCAATATTCTCCAAAGCGTATCTAAATTAGGGTAGAGTCTATAAATTCCAAAGCCTATCAATGTAGCGATTATATATATGATTAGCAGTATTAGTAAGCCTGCTTTTCTACTATTTTTAATTCTATTCATAAATGCTCCCTGTGAATTTTTAATATGCTAATATTTTACCATGATTGATAACTTTATTACAAAGGTAATTCTTCTGATAAGCGATCGTTACCGCACGTGCGATATCCCTTGATTTTTAGCACTTTTTTGCTTTGAATTACTATCATTATTTATTGAGTTGTGATACATTTAACATAAGAAATTATGGAGGAAAAATTTATGTATCGTAAAAATGCTTGGAAAAAATACGACGAAAAGCAATTTAAGCAAGTTATGGATTTCTCTGACAAGTACAAAGACTTCTTATCCTACGGTAAGACAGAGCGACTTGTTGCAAAAGAATCTGTAGAATTGTTAAAAGCTAATGGCTTTGAAGATTTAAATGACGTAAAAACTCTCAAGAAGGGGAGCAGAGTATATTCAGTAAATAAAAATAAGAATATATGTGCATTCATCATCGGAGAGAGAGAATTGGAAGAGGGCCTTAGAATATTAGGCGCCCACATTGATTCACCCAGACTAGATTTAAAGGAACACCCGATATACGAAGCTGAAGAATTCGCTTTAGCCGATACTCACTACTACGGTGGTATTAAAAAGTATCAGTGGGTTACTATTCCTCTCGCATTGCACGGTGTTGTGTGCAAGGCTGACGGTTCGACCGTAGATGTTAATATCGGTGAAGATCCTTCCGATCCCATCGTTGGCATCTCTGATTTACTAATTCACTTATCAAAAGATCAAATGAATAAAAAATTAGCAGAAGCTATTACTGGAGAAAACTTAGATGTTACTCTTGGTAATATTCCTTTAAAAGGAGAAGATAAAGACGCTGTTAAACTCAACATTCTTCGTTTGTTGAAAGAAAAGTACAACATCGAAGAAGAAGACTTACTATCCGCTGAAATTGAAGTCGTTCCCGCTGGTCAAGCGAGAGATTTCGGTTTAGATCGTTCGATGATCGCTGGATATGGTCACGATGATAGATGCTGCGCATACACATCTCTTATCGCGCTGTTAGACACCAAAGATGTTGAATATACATCTTGCTGCTGCTTAGTAGATAAAGAAGAGATAGGATCAGTTGGTGCCACAGGTGCTCAGTCCTTATTCTTTGAGAATACTATCGCTAAAGTAGCTGAAATGCTAGGTAAAGCCTCTCCTTTATATGTCGCAAGAAAAACGTTGGAAAATTCCAAGATGTTATCATCCGATGTATCTGCGGGCGTTGATCCTTTATACCTCAGCGTATCCGATAAAAAGAACGCAGCTTACTTTGCTAACGGTCTTGTCATCAACAAGTACACTGGTTCTCGCGGTAAATCTGGTTCGAACGATTCGAATCCCGAATACTACGCATTTATCAGAAACGTATTAGACAGCGCTGAAGTCTGCTGGCAAAACTCCGAACTTGGTAAAGTTGACCAAGGCGGCGGTGGTACAATCGCTTATATCTTAGGTAATTACAACATGAACGTCATCGATGCAGGTATTCCTGTACTAAACATGCACGCTCCTATGGAAATTATTTCAAAGGCTGATTTGTACGAAGCTTACAAAGGCTATCTCGCCTTCTTAGTTGCGTAATAATCTTAAATTTCAAACAAGAGGAAGTTCACTACAAAATGGACTTCCTTTTCTTACGGATTGCGAACCTGAAAGATAAACATAAAATGCACTTAATAGGGAATTAGGATAATTGCATGTAAAAAGGTTAACGCCAAAGCGTTAACCTATATTTCTAATTTATCTAAGCTACTAGAGACTATTTGTCGAAATCGTGTTCGAATTCATTAGCTGCTGCTAATAAATAAGTGACTGAGTAAGCTAATGAGGGACCTGCGCCCATATTAACTGCACAACCTACTACATCAAGAATTTCAGCTTTAGTTGCTCCTGCTTTATAAGCGTTGAATGTGTGAAATACGATGCAATATACACATCTGATTAGAACACCGATTGCTAATTGTATGAGCTCCTTTGTCTTTGCGTCTAAGGCTCCTGCTTTACCATTAGTACCTAATAAACCCATAAAAGCATCGACATTCTCTTTGTGTCCTGCTTCTGCGTAAGCACCAATACCACCAACGAATTCATTGAGTAATGCTCTAGCATCAATCTTTTCTGCCATAAATTTCCTCCTTGTGAGCTGTTGTAAGCCCTTATAAATTAATTTTATAATAAAAGGTTAACTAAATCAATAAAATATATTAACAAATATAGGTAATATGTCTAAAAACACTGGAGTGTTTACACAATAGATAAAAGTGTAAATGCCAATTTTATAATGCGAATTTTAACCAATTCTAAAATATTTTTGAGTTGATTAAAATATGCCAATATTCTATCTGGTCAGTTTTATTTTGAATGCTGTAATCTTATATATATCTTTAAATATTTATTAGTTATACAACTTTATAAATTCATCTTTAAGCTTAGTCTCATCGTAAGCTACATCGATGTGTTCTGCTATAAATTTAGTGTAATCCGGTCTCTTTAGAGCGTCGGAATATATCTCAATGTTTGTAATTAGTTCCTCATTTGTTGAAACCAGGAGAGAGAAGTTTCCCAAAGTCGTTTTAATATCTAATCTGAGTTGACCGTGAGGGTTTCCTTTTTTTAGAAGTTTTAAATCGGAGTACTTTTTAGATAAATCTGAAGTGTAAGAACTGTCGTACGATTCATCCTTCATATCGGGAAATACAGCTTTGCAGTTAATTCGAATCTGATCGATCATCGACTGTATGCTCACATCTGTTATTTCTGACAGATTAATTACGCGCTTCCTCACTGAATCAATTCCTTTATTTTGCAATTTTATTATTGAAGGAGTTAGGTACTTGTTCAATTTGTTCAAATCCGAATTTATAAGAAGCGTTCCGTGAAAGAGAAAGCGATTATCTTCCAAATAGTAAGCGTGGCCAGAGAATTTCTTGCCGCGGACTATAAGATCGTTGCGCTGCGATTCCACATCGCTAATTCCTAAGTCGTTGAGAGATTTAATTATGATGTTCAAGAACGTTTCAATTTTATATTGATCAGTATTAAAAACAAAAGTGAAATTTAGATTTCCCATATCGTGGAATACGGCACCGCCGCCCGTCATTCTTCTGACAATTTTTACATCGTCTTGTTTGCAAGCGGGAATATTGCATTCCAAAAAGGAATTTTGGTTGTTACCAATTACTATCGTATTTTTATTTTGCCACATGTACACAATCACATCCGAAGAAAGCTCATTGAAGAAAGTTTCTTCAAGAGCTAGATTTACGGATGGGTTATTAGTAGTAGTTGTTACAAATTTAGTCATCGAGTCCATGGATAGAGCCGTGACCGAATCCACGTTCAGTATCGTTAATTACTTCAGCAAGAGTGGGGTGAGCAAATACGGTTTGAGCAACATCTTTCGGGTCGATATTATTGTTAATTTGAACGGTGAGAGTTGCAATTAAGTTACCGGCATCAGCACCGATTATTCCACCGCCAATGATCTTCTTTGACTTAATGTCTTGTATCAATTTGACAAATCCTTGAGTTGCACCCATCGATAGAGCTTTACCATTAGATAAGAAAGGAGCTTTTTTAACGATGTACTTTATTCCTTCTTTAATCAACATCTTTTCGGACCAACCAATTGTAGCAATTTCAGGGTGAGTGAAGATAACCGAAGGTACGTTTATGTAGTCCATCTTTCTCTTATTTCCTAAGATATTATCGACAGCGCAGAATCCCTGATTGGAAGCTACGTGTGCCAACTGCAATTTTGCAGTAACGTCGCCGATGGCGTATATATTGCTGACGTTTGTTTGTAAGTAATCATCTATTTGAATAGCGCGACCGCGCTCGTCAAGTTTAACACCTGCGGCTTCGAGGTTTATTCCCTTGATGTTGGCGTGTCTGCCGACTGCGACTAAGACTTTGTCGGATTCGAGACTGCTGAGTTTGCCTTCGTGTTCGTATGTAACGATGGCCTTGCCATCTTTCTTTTCTATTTTCTTAACGCCAGAATTCAAGAAATAATTAACTTGTATATTGCTCTTAATTACTTCGATCATGTCGTCATCTACAACCGCTAAAATCTCAGGTAAGAATTCAACGACATTGACAGTCTTTCCAAGCGTGGAAAAGATCGATGCGAATTCCATGCCGATAACTCCGCCACCGACAATTGTAATCGAATCGAAATCAGTGGTGTTGGATAAAACTTTATCTGAGTCCCAAACGCAATCTAAATCGATACCTTCAATAGGTAGTTTGGCGATAGAGGAACCAGTAGCAATGATACATTTATCAAATTTCACAACAGCGTTTTCTTCTCCAGTAACTTTGATGGTGTTTGCATCGACAAATACGCCGTTGCCTCTTACCAGATCAATTCCACTGTGCTCAAACAGTGTACCAACACCGTTTCTAAGTTCAGAAACAACTGCATCTTTGTGTGCGACCATACCCTTTAAATTGTAGGTTGTACTTTTATTAGTGATACCAAAAGCTTCGCTAGTGATGGAATCCCTGTATACATCAGCGCAGTGAATCAACGATTTTGTAGGAATGCAACCTACATTTAAACAAGTGCCACCGAGGTGACCTTTTTCAATAACGACAACTTTTAAATTTTGTTTAGCAGCGTATATACCTGCCTGATATCCACCAGGACCTGAGCCTAAAATAGCGAGATCACATTTGATTTCGCCTCTTTCTACGGCTTTTTTAGGAGCTTTGTTTGCGGATGCTTTTTCGACTTCAGCAAATGCATCACCATTTTTAATAGTGTCGCCTTCTTTTACTAAAAGTTTAACAATCTTACAAGTTTGCTTAGCTTTAACAGGTTCAGCCAATTTGCCGGCTTCAACCTTTAATATAATGTCACCTGCGTTGACTACATCGCCTTCGCTGGCGTTTACTTTACCTACAATAAGATTAGGAACTGTTGATTTTAGTTCGAATTTAAGAGTGGAGTCAAAGGATTCTGCAGCGGAAGTCGCGGTCAAAACAATCAATTCATGTCCTGTTTTTATTTCGTCGCCTTCTTTTACAAGAATCTTAACGATTGTACCAGATTCGGTAGATTTGAAAGGTTGAGTTAATTTACCATTTTCAACTTTAAAAAATACATCTCCAACTTCAATCTTATCTCCTACAGAAACATTAATTTTACCGATTTTACCAACTAAGTTGGATTTCACAGTAATTTCTTTACCGCTAGAAACTTCTTCTATTTCACAAACGACATCACCATCTTTTATTTCATCGCCTTGCTTAATTAAGATTTTTGTAATCTTACCGGCAACGTCAGATTTGATAGGCTGAGTCAACTTTGTGCTTTCAACTGAGCAAATTTTGTCGCCTTCGTTGACAATAGAACCTTCTGTTACAACGATTTTACCGACTTTACCAACTAATTTTGACTTGATTTCCATCATAATCTCCTTTTTTTTAATAATAAAATTAAATTCATCTATTTAATAGAGGTATATTCACCAGTTAATTCCTTTAATAATACAGAAGAAATTAACCAAAATAAAATGAAAAAAATCCCAACAACTCTATTTTATTTCATTTAGAAATACATTACAAACAAAAAACTTACGAAATTACTAATTGAGTAAAGTATCGCTAGAATTAATAATTTGGCAAATAGAGCGTTAGATTTTAACCAATCGTTTTAAATGTGTTGAAAAGTACAAAATATTTCACTTTTTTAGCACTCGGCACTTGAAAGTGCTAAATATATGAGTACAATAGAGATTATAGAAAAGTTACGGAGGTATAAGAATATATGAAAGAAGAAAAAGAATTCCAAACGGAGTCGAAACAATTACTAAACTTAATGGTTAATTCCATTTATACAGACAAGAAGATATTTTTAAGAGAAATATTATCAAACGCATCTGACGCTATCGACAAGTACAAATACATGTCTCTCACTTCAGATGGGAAGTATCCTCAAAAAGATTATGTCATCAACATAACAAAGGATAAAAAAAATAGAAGTATCCAAATTTCCGACAATGGTATTGGCATGTCAAAGAAAGATATTGTTGACAATTTAGGAACAATAGCTAAGTCAGGTTCAAAAGAATTTTTAGCAAAAGCTATGAAATCAAAGGAAAAAGGCGACGATGTCAATATTATTGGACAGTTCGGTGTCGGTTTTTATTCCGCGTTCATGGTTTCTAAGAAGATAGAAGTACGCACTAAAGCAGTCGGCCACAACGCGTATTTATTTGAATCGGACGGAGTATCAAAATACTCGATTTCTGACGCTGAACAAGAGGGAACTGGTTCTGTTGTTACTCTGTATTTGAAAGATGATACGGATGAGATCAAATATTCAGAGTTCTTGGAAGATGGAAAGATTGAAGAACTCGTCAAATTGTATTCTGACTACATCAGATATCCCATAAACATGTTTGTTACATCATCAAAACCTAAGCTTGATGCTGATGGTAAACCTGTCGAAGGAAAATATGAGGATGTAGTAGAAAATAAGACTTTAAACTCAATGGTTCCGCTTTGGAAAAAAGCTAAATCAAAAGTTACCGATGAAGAATTAGAAAAGTTTTATACGACGAAGTTTAGCGACTATGAGAAACCTTTGATTTCAGTGTTTATTAAAGCTGAAGGTTTGCTCAGTTACAACGCTTTGTTATTTATCCCGAGCCACGCTCCCTACAATTTGTATTCGGAGAACTACGAAAAGGGGTTGGCTTTATATTCAAAGGGAATCTTTATCAAAGAAAAGTGTGCGGAATTAATTCCTGATCACTACAAGTTTGTTAAAGGCTTAGTTGATTCGGATGATTTCTCGCTCAACATTTCACGCGAGATGTTGCAAAACTCTCCCGTGATGAAGAATATATCCAAGAATATTGAAGCTAAGATTACATCAAAGCTCAAAGAACTCAAAAAAGATGATTACGAGAACTACTTAAAGTTCTTCAAGATATATGGAAACAATATTAAGTTTGGTATCTACTCAACTTACGGCGCAAAAAACGAAGAGTTAAAAGATTTGTTAGTTTACAAATCGCTAACTTCAGATAAACCTATCGATCTTGCTACTTACAAAGAACAAATGGGTGAAAAGCAAAAGAACATTTGGTTTGCGTCAGGTAAAACAGAGGATTCTATAAGATTGTTACCCCAGTTGGAAAAATTCAAGAAGAGCGGTGAAAACGTATTGTTAATGGACGAAAACATCGATGAATTCACAATCATGATGCTCAGGGAATACGACAAGTGTGAATTTAAGAATATATCAGATGTAAATGCTGAAGAATTATCTAAAGAAGAAAAAGATAAGATCGATTCACTCGTCTCGACAAACAAGAGATTGCTCGACACTATCAAAGAAACTTTAAAAGATAAAGTCGACGAAGTTAGCTTCTCATCAAAGTTAGTTGATTCACCCGTATGTATAACTACTAAGGATGGCTTATCCATGAATATGGAACACGTCATCAATGAAGAACAAGCGGTTCAAAAGTCCGATGCGGATAAAGTTAAATCCGTAAAAGTACTCGAGATCAACCCTGAACACGATCTGTTCAAAGCTATATCAGCTTTAAAGGATGATGAATCAATCAAACAGTATGGCAATTTACTATACGATGAAGCTATGATGCTTGAAGGATTCGAAGTTAAGGATAAGAAAGCCTTTGTAGAGAATTTGAATTCATTAATGCTTAAAGCAGTAAATAAGAAAGAAGACTAAATTTAAAAACTCCACATTATTTTGTGGAGTTTTTTCAACTAATTTTATATTAAATATCTCGGGAGAATCTGTATTTTAAAAACAGTGCTCCCAACTCGAATAAAGCTGAGTAAGCTTGTTTTTTCGATGCTCTTTTTATGAGCTTTTGCTGAGTTATAGCCTTTTTAAATAGCGGCATAACATTTCCTGACAATTGAGAAAGATCTTTAATCCCACACTTGTTTAGAAAAGAAAACATGGCGTCCGTGTACTGCTTTTTAGTTTTGTCATCTCTTCCTGCTACCCATTCATCAAGGGCTCTGTCAAAAGCGCGCGAAGATTTAGAGACTTTAGGCGTGTAGTCGAAATCATCGGTAGAAATGCTCCAGGCGAAAGGTGAGTGTTGAACGATGCCATTTATTCCTGTGGCTTTAACTACTTTGTATTTTTTGTAATCGGTAAGCAGCATTCCTACAAGGGAATCGTATGGAATTATCTTGTTGTATTTTTGTTCTATGTTGTGAAATTTTGGCTTGATGAATATATCTGATTTGTAACCCGGTCCGTCAAAGTCGTAAATGGCCTTGATTCTATCCTGATATTTCTTTGGGACATTTGTAGCGGAATACGTAGCGAAGTTGCCACCCTTTGAATGACCAGTTACGAAAATGTTCGCATCCTTAGGTAGTTTGTCGATCGTTTTCTTTAAGTAGTCTATTCCTTTTTGGTGGGAAGGGAGTTTATCGATGTAGGATAGATTAAGATCTTCTTGCCAACCCAAAATCGACATGTCAGTTCCGCGATAAGCTATGACGTAATTGTTTCCAAGTTTGAACACCATAGAAGCGTACTGCA
>Ga0172377_10002323_pt1 | contig 19386 bp, 21 predicted proteins | sample Pumphouse3metaG_FD_119749 | JGI IMG/M metagenome (GOLD analysis project Ga0172377, IMG submission 119749) | Leachate microbial communities from a municipal landfill in Southern Ontario, Canada - Pumphouse #3 metaG | ecosystem: Engineered > Solid waste > Landfill > Unclassified | place: Canada...
GGCTTGCTTGTGGTTGGCTTTAGTTTTTGGTTTGTTTTATCTTGTTTTGGTTGTATGCCGGCAAGGATGCCGGTGCTCCGACCTCAACACCTAAAAACACCAATAATGCTGTGTATCGCGTACGTGTCTAGGCTTGCTTGTGGTTGGCTCTAGTTTCTGGCTTGTTTTTATTATATACTTGCTGTGCCTTAGTGTGTCTTAGTGTTCAAAATCCTGCCAGGCGAGCTTTTTGGACGGGGGGTATTTTGGCCATTGAATGCATAACATAAGATGAGCTATATTATAGCTTGAGTCTTTTTCGGCAAATGGTGTAAATTTTCTGTTTTGAGGTAACACAATGAAAAGCGCCTATGAATTGGCCATGGAACGCCTGGGCGGCAATACACAGCAGCTTAGCAATGAGCAAAAAGAACTGCTGGCCGAAGTGGACCGGGAGTTTGAAGCAAAGCTGGCACAGGCAAAGTTCGCAGCCCAGGATAGATGGAAAAAGGCGCAGGGAGACCCGGAGAAAAACCAGGAGATACAAGAGGACCTGGAGCTGGAACTGCGCTCAATACAGGTGCAAAAGGAAAACCGCAAAGAAAAAATGCGGCAGGGATTTAACCAGGAATAAAAAAGCATCGTCAAAATATATGTATTTCAAGACGGTGAATAGTAATACGTTATGATGTTTATTGATCGAACCAGAATTCGAGTGGAGGCCGGACATGGCGGCAGGGGAAGCGCTAGTTTTCGGCGGGAGAAATTCGTTCCCAAGGGTGGTCCTGACGGCGGCAATGGCGGTCCGGGCGGCGATGTCTTGCTGCGTGCCGATTTTGGCGAACAAAGCCTGGTGGCGCTGCGTTTCAAGCCGGAGTGGAAGGCGGAGCGGGGCGGGGACGGCGGCAGCCGCCATAAAAACGGGGCCGGCGGCAAGCCTTGCCAGATTATCGTGCCGGTGGGAACCCTGGTGTTTGAACAGGACAGCGGCGAGCTGCTCTGCGACCTGAAAGAGGAGGGGCAGGAGTTTGTTGCGGCCAGAGGAGGACGCGGCGGCAAGGGTAATATGCACTACGTCAGCTCGGTGAACCGTAGTCCCAGGCAATTTCAGCCCGGCGAGGAAGGCGAGATGCGTAACCTGCTGCTGGTGTTGAAGACAGTGGCCGACGTGGGCCTGCTGGGTCTGCCTAATGCCGGAAAATCAACATTTTTGCGGGCGGTCACAGCGGCCCGTCCCAAGACCGCCTCGTACCCGTTTACCACCAGGCATCCGAATGTCGGGGTGGTGGAGATGGAGGACTGGTTCAGGTTTACCATCGCCGACATACCTGGCCTGCTGGAAGGCGCGCACCAGAACCTGGGCCTGGGACACGAGTTCCTGCGCCACATAGAACGCTGCCGCATACTCTGCTATGTGCTGGACATGGGCGGCACGGAGGGCAGAGACCCGCTTGATGACCTGCAAGTGCTGAGGACAGAGCTGGAACACTACGAGCCGGGCCTGACTAAACGCCCTAGCATTATCGTGGCAAATAAAATGGATTTGCCCGAGGCTCAAGAGGCTCTGCAAAAATTGCTGGAACAAGAGAGGCAGACCGAGGTCATACCGGTTTGTGCCGAGCTGAGCGAGAATACCGACGCGGTGATCAGCTCCTTGCGGCGCATGATCGAAAGCCTGCCCGAGGAAGACGAAGAACAGCTGAGCCGACTCTTGGCGAAATTAGACCGAGTCTAAATGTGATTTTGGACACGAAGACAGACAAAGGCACAGCAAAGTACTTCAGGCTACTATGTTAATTGGCGTTACTTTTTTTCTGTTAATTTCTGGGCTGTTGATCTTTCTCCTTGCTTTTTTTGGGCAAAGAAAAGTTTTGCAGGCTTTTTTCGCAGAACCTGGGGCTTTGCCTAAAGGCTTGCTTTACCAGCCTTTTCAAGAGCTGTTGCTGGGTTTGGTCTTCACTTTTGCGGCTCTGTTTTTTGCGCGTCGTCTGGTAGGCGGCAGCCAGGCGCTTAACCTGGCGGTTTGTGTGGCCGCCTTTGTGGCCATGATGAGTTCCTCTGGTTCGATGGCGCGTTTTCAAGCCGGGCTGAAGAAGCTGGCGCTTCCTGAGGAGCAGTCCTCCAGCCTGCTGGCTTGGCAGCGATTTTGTTGTCTGGGCATCCTGTTTTTACTGCTCGGCTCCTTGGCTGCGCTTTGCCGAAAACTGGGGATGTTCTGATTTTGTGGGAAGAGAAAGCTGGAAGCAAGCCGGGGCTACTTCAAGGCACAGGGCAAATTCTTCCTATATTTGAAAGCTGATTGCTGAGCATTAATAAAAGGAATATCTATGTACGTAGGCAGAATAGTCGCCATTGGGCGCAATATGGCAGGCGCGGCTGCCGCGCTTTACCGTGTTTCTTCGCGTTCTTTTCCGAACCGGCAGTCGCTGCTGCTGGAGCATAGCGTTGCCATTGTACCCAAGCCGGGTCATGAAAGCGACATCCAGAAAAACCCATATATTGCCTATAACTGTCTGCGCCTGGCTGCTGACTATGCTGTGGTAAGCAATGGTTCGCACACTGATCCGGTGAGCGAGAAGCTCGCCGCCGGTTTGCCGCCCCGCGAGGCCCTGGCCTATGTTATGTTGTCTATGGACTATGAGCATGACAGCCTGGATACGCCTCGTATCGCCGGTGTGGTAAGAGCAGACGGTCAACGCGGCTGGCTAGGCATAGTGCGCAAGGACGCCCTGCTGGTCAAAGAGTTCAGCCTGCAGCCAGGGCAGCTTTATTATGTTTGCACTTATGAGCATAACGAACCCGGCGAGGCTCAGTGTGTTTCTGCTTTCAGCGCCAACAACGCGGCGGAAAGCTGCGCTTATATACTAGGGCAGGGCGATTTTGCCCGCTTCGAGAAACCGGTTTCCGCCGCCTCTGCCATGATTGAGGGCCAGGGTCGCTTTACGGTGGCCATAGCCTAGGGCTGCAGAAAAAGAATTTAACGGCTAATTATTTACAGCTATATACAAAGGAGTTTGTTATGGATAGCAAAACAGTTGCCGAACTAGCTCAGATCATGAGCGAGCATCAGCTCACCGAGCTGGAAGTGCAGGAACAAGAAAGCTATATACGTCTGAGCAAGCTGAACCAAGTCTTGCCTAGTGCAGCTTCAGCCGCGCCAAGCGCCGCGCCCGAGCCGACCGCAGACTCTGCGCTGGCCGCCGACAGCGTCGATGACAAGGCCAGCATCATCACTGCGCCCATGCCGGGGACTTTTTACAGCTCGCCGGCTCCGGAGCTGCCTGCCTTTGTGAAAGAGGGCGAGCATATAGGAGTGAATACAGTGGTCTGTATTGTCGAGGCGATGAAAGTGATGAACGAGGTGAAGTCGGAGATCAGCGGCGTGGTCAGCAAGGTGTTGGTGCAGAACGCTAGTCCGGTGGAGTTTGGCCAGCCCCTGTTTGAAGTAAAGCTGGACTAAGTAGACCGCATTTAGAAAGATAATTGGACACGAAGACACACGAAGGTACACGAAATATAAAGCGCGATAAAACTGTGGAATCATCACTACCCAAAATACTAATTGCAAATCGCGGCGAGATTGCCTTGCGCATCCTGCGGGCCTGCCGGGAGCTGGGACTGCCCAGCGTCGTGGTTTTTTCCGAACCTGACCGTGAAAGCCTGGCTGTGAAGCTGGCTGACGAGGCTATTTGCATTGGACGCGGCCCGGCCTCCGAAAGTTATCTGAAGATAGAGCGCATTATTGCCGCTGCCGAGCTGAGTCGCAGCAGCGCCATTCATCCGGGCTATGGTTTTTTGGCTGAAAACGCTCATTTTGCCGAGGTTTGCGCTGAGTGTAACCTGATTTTCATCGGCCCGCATGCTCGTTCCATACGCACCTTGGGCAACAAATCGGCAGCTCGCGAGGCCATGCTTTCGGCCGGGGTCTCAGTTATTCCTGGCAGCGAAGGCGTGCTTGTCGATGCTCAGGACGCATTGCGCTGGGGCGAAAAACTGGGTTATCCGGTGCTGCTCAAGGCGGTCAGCGGCGGTGGCGGCAAGGGGATGCGCATTGTGCATGAGCGCTCCGAGATGCTGTCCAGCTACAGCATGGCCAGCCAGGAGGCCGAACGCGCCTTTTCCGACGGCTCCTTATACCTGGAAAAATTCCAGGTGGTGCCACGGCATGTGGAGTTTCAGCTGATGGCTGACCGGCACGGCAACGTCATACACTTGGGCGACCGCGACTGCAGCCTGCAACGCCATCACCAGAAGCTGCTCGAGGAGACCCCCTGCACGGCGCTGACGGCAGAGCTGCGCCGGCAAATGGGGCGCACCGCCATAGCGGCTGCCAAGGCGGTGGGCTATGTTGGGGCCGGCACGGTGGAGTTTCTGCTCAGTCAGAGCGGCGAGTACTACTTCATGGAAATGAATACGCGTCTGCAAGTCGAGCATCCAGTGACCGAGGCGGTGACCGGCGCGGACCTGGTCTGCGAACAGATACGCATCGCGCTGGGCGACAAGCTGAGCTGGAAGCAGAAGGACATCAAGCTGCAGGGACACGCCATCGAGATACGCATTAATGCCGAGGACCCAAAGCGTAACTTCAGCCCCTGCCCGGGTCTGGTGAGCAACTATCTGCCGCCCGGCGGACCGGGGGTTCGTGTGGACTCGCACTTATACAGCGGCTACGTCGTGCCGCCATACTACGACAGCATGCTGGCCAAGATCATCGTGCACGGAGCCGACCGCAAGCAGGCTATCGCTCGCAGCAGGAGCGCCCTGAGGGAGCTGCGCGTGGAAGGCGTGAAAACCAGCGCCGCATTTGCCGAAAAACTGCTGGAAATGCCCGAATTCGTCTCCGGCGAGTATCATTCCGCCAGCGTCGAGCAGAAATTGCCTGAGCTGCTGGCGCAACTGTAGTGCATACTCTGCGCATCCTGGCTTTTGCGGCGCAGGGCACACGAAGGCAGACGAAATTACCGCATCGTCTTTATCGGCATTTTTTCCAAAAGCAGTTGACAATGCCGATTTAGGAATTAGCTTAACCTAAGCTTCTGGCGAAGCGATTTTTGCCCTGCAATGGGTTATTCATCCACAGCATATCAAGAGGAGCCATTATGAGTGCAGACATACAGGACAAGAAGCAACTTGCCGCTGAGGCAGCTGCTCTGGCTGCCGACAACACGATTATCAACGAGGGCGAGCTGGGCAGTTTCAGCATTTCCAAGAGCGTCATTGCCATGATAGTGCGCAAATACACCCTTGAGGTCGAGGGCATTTCCCGTTTTGCCCCGCAGCGCCTGGTTGAGGGTTTGGCAGACATGATCAGCAAGCGCAACTATGAGCGCAGCATACAAATCGAGTTTGATGATGATGCTGTCGTCATCAGCCTGACTTTGATCGCCAACTTTGGCTATGGCTTGGTTTCAGTGGTTGAAAAGCTGCAGGAGCTGCTCAAGGAGAAGGTCGAGGAGGCCGTAGGCATCACGGTGAAGAAAATCAATGTCTTCATCAAGGACCTGGAAGAGTTCGAGGAACTGCTTCCCAGTGAGCAAGAAGGTCAGGAAGAGGGATGATAATGCCTTTGAACCACTAAGGGACACGAAGGCACACTAAGGGCTTATGCGGCGCCTGCGGCACCTGCGGCGCCGCATAAGCCGCTTGCCCGTTTTAGTTTGTTGGGGAAAGGGAGCCGGCAAGGATGGCGGTGCTCGAAGAGGAGCTGGTTTTTCCTGGGTTTCACGCTACTATTTTTAACATCCCCTTTTGGAGCTGGGCTAATTTCAATGTCAAGGAGGCTTGATTATGCTAGTGACTAAGATAAGCGAGTTTTTCAGCCGTTATTTTTCTTTTCTGGCGGATTCCATGTTTCAAGCCGGACTCATCAGCGGCATCGCCCTGGTTCTGATTATCAGCCTGATTATTTGGCTGAGCTGCCGTTGTCGCAGAGGGCGCGGTGACATTGAGATCAGTGACGAGGGCGGCTTGTTTTTGCTCTCCGGGCAGGCTTTAAGGGCTTTTTTGAAACGCATTGTGCTGGAGTTTGCCGAGGCTGAGATGACTGATTGCCGTGTGCAGAGCAAGCATGAGGCGCTGAGCCTCACCCTGTTTTTGCAAGTACAGGCCGGAGCCGACATTGTGGGCATACGCGCCAAGCTGCGCCAGCGCATCCTGGACGAGGCCGGCAGCAAGCTGGGCATCGCCGAGCAGATCAAGAACATCAATATACGCATCAGCAAGATGCAGGAGAGTGGCGAAGCCCCGGCGAGTGAAAAGAAGGAGGACACGAAGGCACACTAAGCCACTGCAAGTCAGATAAAAAGAGGGCGCCGCGCGGCAGCGCGGCGCCCTCTTTTGCTTTTATATTTTATCGGCTCAATATTTGATTTCGATTGCCTGGTTCAATTCAATGGATTGTTCTTCGGCCATGACCATGCGGAAGGAGTCGCTCAGCTCGTCGATATTTTGATATTTGTCTGGCTTCACCCTGTCCTTGATGCATTTCACGAAGTAATACAGTTCTTGGTGCCATCCGGTAGGCAGTTTGGCATTGTCCAGTTTTGGCGTTTCCACCTTGCCGTTTTCCCAGTGTATTTTATAGCCGTTGTTATCCAGCTGCAAAGTGGCTTTTTCGCAGATAATAAGGAAGCTCATTTCAAAGGGTATGGTTTTGGCTGCGCCCCAGCCGCCTTCGGCACTGATAAGTATGCCGTCACCGAAGTCATATCTGGCAATGACGTGGTCCACGCTGCGGTCGCTGCGCAGCGCCTTGGCTCCAAAGGCGCTGACGGCTTTGGGTTTTCCGAAGAAGTAGCGCACCAGGTCAGTGTCATGCAGGTGCATGTCCAGCAATGCTCCGCCGCAGTATTCATAAAATGTAAACCAGTTTTTCCAGGAGCCGCCGCCGTCGGTGGTTGGCGAGATGCGTCTGAAGTTGGCGCATTTTAGTTTGCCCAGCGCGCCGCTATCGTATAGCTCCTTGGCGTGTCTATACTCCGGCCAGGCGCGGATGCACATGCCTACATTGAAGTAGCGCGGGCTTTTTTTAACGGCGGCGATAATTTCTTCGAGCTGCTCGAGGTTGCGGCAAATTGGTTTTTCGCAAAAGACATGCTTGTCGGCCGCCAGCGCGGCCAGGATCATTTCCTTGTGCCAAGGCGTGGGTATGCAGATGTCTACCATGTCAATATCGGCCTTTTGGATCATTTCCAGGCCATCGGCATAGGTTTCGACATTGCTAAAGTCCAGCGGCTGTGAGTTGTCCGCGTCGCCGATATTGCCCCAGACATCGCTGATATTGCCTTTGCGACGCTCGGGGTTGATGTCGGCGACAGCGACCACTTCGGCCAAGGGATTGCTTTGGTGTATGCGAAAGTGGGTGCTGCCCATGAAACCCAGGCCGATGAGGCCAATGCGTACTTTTTCTGACATGATGACTCCTGGTTTGTAGCTAAAAGGGACGAATCATTTTATCGGACGAATCGGACGAATCGGACGTATCATTTTATCGGACGAATCGGACGAATCGGACGTATCATTTTATCGGACGAATCGGACGTATCATTTTATCGGACGAATCGGACGAATCGGACGTATCGTTTTATCGGACTAATAAAAGATAACAGTTTTTAGCGGAATTGCCAGCTGTAGCGACGATTTTCCCCAATGAGGAGGCGCTGACACTGCTTTGTGTGTCTTCGTGTTCGGAAACCCGCCGGTTTCGCCCCGAACTAGCAGTTGCTTTTCAGCTTTGTTTGTGACAAGGCTTTTGAGGGGTTATATTTCCAGCAAAGGAGTGACTTATGCTAAAAATGTTTTCTTCCTCTGGTGGTTTTAACCGTTCTGTGCTTCCTTCTGCTCTGGCTGGTAGCTGGTATCCCGGCGACTCCTCGCCCTTGCGGCGCATGATAGAGCAGGGCTTGGCGTCTTTGCCTGCGGCATCACCGCCGGCACAAGCGCCCAACCTGTTGATTTTACCCCATGCCGGCTATGTTTATTCACTGTCATGCGCCCTGCACGGGATACGCGAGGTATTGCAGCAGGATTTCTCGCGTGTTATCCTGCTTGCTCCCAGCCATCGGCGGCATCTGCCCAACCAGGTCTGCGCCGCAGCGGCGGCTGGCGTGCAGACCCCCTTGGGCGAAAGCCCGCTAGACCAGGAGGGTGCCAGACAGATAGACCGGCTTTTTAGCCTGAAGTTCAGCGATGACATACATCTGGGTGAGCATGCCGCCCAGATACAATATCCGCTGATACAGTACGCTCTGCCGAAAGCTAAGATACTGCCGCTGATCATTGGCGCCATGCAGCCAGAGCCGCTGCGCGCCGCCGCCAAGGCGATCAAAAGCGTCTGGAACGAGGATACCCTGCTAATCATCAGCTCGGACTTTACGCACTACGGCGAGAACTTCGGCTACAGGCCTTTTAGCGAAAGGCACCAGGAACGGGTGCGGGAAATGGACCTGCAGGCTTTTGCGCTGTTGCAAAAGCAGGACAGCGCCGCATTTCTGGCCTTCATGGCCAAAAGCGGAGCCACTATCTGCGGACATTACGCCTTGGCTCTGATGCTGTGTATGCTCGATGGCGATGCCGGCCTGAGGCTGCTGCATTACTGCAATAGTGCTGACAGCCCTGCGGAGGATTCCTTTGTCTGCTATCTTTCCGCTGCTGCTTACCTGCCCAGAAAAAACTAAGAAAAGGAGGGGGCTTGTGGGACGAATCGGACGAATCGGACGAATCGGACGTATCATTTTATCGGACGAATCGGACGAATCGGACGAATCATTTTATCGGACGAATCGGACGCATCGGACGAATCGGACGTATCATTTTATCGGACGAATCGGACGTATCGGACGTATCTTTTTATCGGAGGAATAATGCTTACTACTGAAGACAAAAAACTATTGCTTTCTTTTGCACGGCGCGCTATAACCCGGGCCCTGGAAGAATCGCAGAGATGTCCCCCCGATATTTTTGCGGTAGAGGCCAGCGACAATGTACGCGCACAGATGGCCTGTTTTGTCACCTTAAACCTGCGTTCCACTGGCTTTTTACGCGGTTGCATAGGTGAGATACGCGCTTTCAGGCCGCTGTACGAGGCGGTCATCGACAGGGCTCAGGACGCCGCCTTTTCGGATTCGCGTTTTCCGCCCTTGCGAGCCAGGGAGTTAGGCGACATAGTCATCGAGGTCTCGGCCTTGACTCCAGAGCGCCAGGTTTCCTCCTACAATGATATTGTTATCGGTCGCCACGGCATGACCTTGTCCTTGCGCGGTCGCAGCGCTGTGTTTTTGCCACAGGTTGCTCCTGAGCAGGGCTGGGGTCTGGAGACCACTCTGTCCGAGCTTGCCAGCAAGGCTGGCTTGCCCCGGGATGCCTGGAAGAGCGAGGCTGCTCGTTTCAGTGTTTTCGAGGCGATAGTCTTTAACGAAGATTGCCTAGACTGATACGGCTGAAGCCGCGCTCTTTTGCCCTGTTTTCGATGCGTCTCAGGGTATGCGGGCTGGTAGGCGGCGCCTCAAAGCCTCCGGCCGGGTAATATGCGCTGAAGTGCAGCGGTGTATCTTTGCCCAGCTCCTGCCCGACCCAGTCCAGCAGCTTCACAATCAATTCTGGTTCATCATTATAGCCTGGGATCACCAGGTTAGTGATCTCCAGATGGCTTTTGCTGACATGGCGCAGATGGCGGCAGCTTTCCAGCACATCGGCCAGGGATGCTCCGCAGAGCTTGCGGTAGAACTCTTCGGAAAAGGCTTTGATATCTATATTAGCCGCGTCGATATATTCATATAGCTCTTGTCGCGCCTCGGGCATGATCCAGCCATTGCTCACCAGGACGGTGCCCAATCCGGCTTTTTTAGCCTCTTTGGCGATATGCAGGGCGTATTCCTGAAAAACCGTAGGCTCATTGTAGGTAAAGGCGATGCTGGCGCAGTTCTTCAATTTTGCCAAGCGCACGATATCGGCGGGAGAGAGGTAGCTGTACTCCTGTTGACGCTGTGAGCCGGAACGCGAAAGATGCTCGTTTTGGCAATAAAGACAGCTCATGTTGCAGCCGAAGGTCCCCAACGAGAAAGTGCGGCTGCCGGGTTTCCAGTAATGCAGGGGCTTTTTCTCGATGGGATCCACCTGCAAGGCGGCAGGATGCCCATAGACCAGGCTCTGCAGACGGCCTGCGACGTTACGGCGCACCAGGCAGCGCCCTAAGTCGCCGGGCTTGATGCGGCATTGCCGCGGACACAGCGTGCAACGCAGCTCGCCTTTCCCCAGAGGCTCAAAATAAGGCGAATAAAAGTAGTCTTGAGCTGATGACATCTAAATATGCTCCGCTAAAATGATTCGTCCGATTCGTCCGATAAAACGATACGTCCGATTCGTCCGATTCGTCCGATTTCCTTTATTTGCTAAAGATTTTCACTTTTGCGACCCGGGTTATTTTCCAGGCCCGCTCGATTTTGCGCATTTGTATTTGCAGCGGCAGCATCTCGTCGAAGCTGTATCCCTGCGCTGTCAGCTTCACTTTCAGTGTGCCTCTGACCAGGGCTTGGTTTTCATCGTTGACTTCGGTTTCCAGGTCCATGATGCTGAGCTGCAGGCTTTCGCACATGGCTCTATATCTGCTTGCTTCGCTGATCAGCTGTTCATTACTGTAGCTTCCTTTGATAGGCGCCTCCTCGATATCGAAGCTGACTTGTTCGGCGCAGAATCTGGCAAAATCGAACATTTTGAACGCGAGCAGGGCCGGGTTTTCACTTTCGCCCTTGCTTAGGATGAGGCATACCTGGTTTAGGTTTTTAGCTATGCGTTTTTCATCACTAGGTCGCAGGGTATATGCCAGCCAGGCGCTTAGCAGCACGACTATGGCGAGCGGGATTAGGACGCGGTATTTCTGCATGATGGTGCAACCCCGGGTTTAAGTTGAGGGCGCCGAAATCGCGGCGGGTCTTGATTTGTGTTTTTTCAGCAGTATGGGTTTGCCGACGATGCGCCTGATTTCCACTTCGCCAAACTGGTGCTGGCTCTGCGGCATACTACGGTTGTCACCTACGACAAAGACGTGATTGCTGGCCACCCGGCGCTCAGGCAGGTTCCAGTCGCTGGGGCTTAGGCTGGCCCAGTAGGCGCTTTCCGCCTTGCCATCGACAAAGAGCCTGCCTTGTTTGAAGGCGACCCGCTGACCGGCAGTGGCAAGCACCCGTTTAAGCAGGAAGACCTTGCTGCCGGCCACTTTGATAACCACGATGTCCCCTGCTTTCGGGCTGGAAAACCAGTATGCCGGCAGCCAGAAAAACAGGAACTGGTGGTTTTGTATGCTGGGCAGCATGCTCTCGCCATTGGTCCAGGCCGGTCGGCAGACATGGCCGAAGAAGCCAACGCTGAGCATGGCGACGCAAAGCAGCCGCAGCAGGTATGAGGCCCGCAGGCTGGGCAGGAAAAAATCCCGCAGCAGCTTTTTCAGTTTAACAATGTTGTTATTGCTTGTCGTCTTCATGTTGCGGCATTCTTCTGCGCAGATGCACATTTTGCACCAGTCCGGAGAGCAGCATGATGCAGACCATAAAGGAGCCGCCGTAGCTCACGAAAGGCAGGGGGATGCCGATGATGGGCAGTGCTTGCACGGTCATGCCTATATTGATGATGATATGTGTGGCCAGGATCACTGCCGCTCCCAGTGCCAGGTTGGCGCCGAAGCTGTTTCTGGCCAAGAGCGCGGTGCGGCAGTAACAGAGGATAAGGCAACAAAAAAGGATAAGCAGCACCATGCTGCCGATGAAGCCGCTCTCCTCGGCGATAACCGAGAAGATAAAGTCGGTGGGTGCCACCGTCTTGGGCAGATATCCCAGCACATGATGCGTGCCTTTCAGATAGCCTTTGCCGTAAAGCCCGCCGCTGCCCACCGCCAGCAGGGACTGCTCGGCGTTCCAACTGTCACGCAAGCCGCCGCCCTTGACCGCGAAAAAAGCCTCCTTCCGGGCGCTCAGCTTTTGCTCGAGCTTCTCGGAGATGAACGGGCTGCCGGCCAGCAGCAGGGCCTCGCTGGGCGCTTCTAGAAAGACCTTGATGCGTTCTTTCTGGTGCGGAGCCATCAGGCGGAAGGCGGGTGGCAAGGCCAGCAGCAACAGCGCCAGCCCGAGGAAGAACCAGCGCCAGCGCAGACCGCTGAGCAGCAGCAGCGCCACACTAAAAGGCATGAAGACCAGCGCTGTGCCCAGGTCCGGCTGCAGGCAGACCAGGAAGACCGGCAGCATAACGACTGCTAAAATGGGTATGGCGGCGGGGAAATTATTGTTGCGCACTGCCGGCAGGCTGGCGACCCAGGAGGCAAACAGCAGTGTCACCGGCTTGGCCAACTCGGAGGGCTGCAGCAAGCCCAGGCCGGGCAACACTATCCAGCTGCGCGAGCCGTTGATGGTGGCTCCGATAAAAAAAAGCGAGCAAAGCAGTAGCAGCACTGCGACATAAAAGAAGGCAGAGACCTTGCCCAGAAGGCGGTAGTCAACGCTGGCAGAGGCCACATATACCATTATCCCCAGGCCTATCCAGAGCAGTTGCTTGTACCATTTGCTGGCAAAGTCGCCGCCTATCTCAATGCCGGTGCCGTAGATGAAAATCACACCGACGCCAAGCAGGATGACTTGCAGAGTCAAGGCAAAGTAGTCCAGACGTGAAAACAGGCTGACATTCGTACTGCGTTGCAGGCTGGGCATGAATAAACTCGTTTAGCAGGGCTATATTATACCCTTATGTAGGAGGGTTTCAAGGTTTGCTGTGTCTTGGTGTCCAAAAAAGTCCCTGCTCAGGAACTCCGCACAGGGTATAACTATAAATCTTTTACGGAGAAAAACAACATGGAGGTGTCAAGTTTCCTGCTGCGCATCGCGACCGCCTTGTTTCTAGGCGGCCTGATCGGCTTTGAAAGGGACATCTATGGGCGTGCCGCCGGCTTTCGCACGCATATGCTGGTCGCCGTGGGCGCGGCCTTGTTCACCTCGATCTCCATCTCGCTGCACAATGTCAACGGGGTCTATGGAGACCCGGGGCGCATCGCGGCGCAGATCGTCTCCGGCATAGGTTTTCTTGGCGCCGGCACGATACTGACGTCCGGTTTTTTTGTGCGCGGTCTGACCACGGCGGCCTGCATGTGGTTGGCTGCGGCCATAGGCATGGCCTGCGGTTTCGGCTGGCTCTGGCAAGCCGTGTTGGTGGGCATCGGGATGCTGCTGGTTTTGCTGCTGGCAAAAAGATTCATCGCCAATGCGCGCCGTCTCCTGACCCTCAAGCTCAGCATTGTTTCCACCTGCAAGGATATGAACCAGCGTCTTCTTGACTACTTCAAACAGCGTTCCGACAGCACTTTGCAGAGTGCCGACAGTACTTTTGACTATGCCAACGGACTATACAGCATCACCCTGGTAGTGGATGCTATGAGCAGCAAGGGACAGCCAGCGCTATCGCAAGAAATCTATGCCGAGATCATGGATATGGGGCTGGACCTGAAGCTGCTCAAGATCGAAAGCTTTAACTAAACCCCGTCCTAAGAGAGGTTTTGGACATGAAGGGGGGAGGGCACGAAGGGACACGAAGGGGCACGAAGGCACACTAAGGGCTTATGCGGCGCCTGCGGCGCCGCATAAGCCGCTTGCCCGTTTTGCTTTGTTGGGAAAAGGGAGCAGTCAAGGAAGACGGTGCTCGAAGAGGAGAAGGACACGAAGGGGGGAGGGCACAGAGGCACACGAAGTCACACGAAGGGGCACTAAGGCAGGAGGTGTTTTATGGATATTAGTCAATTAGTACTTAGCAGTGAAGAACGCATCGTTGCTCTTGAAGTCGACGAACAGGGGCGCTGTGAATTATTTCGCCGCCAGTCTGAAGAGCTGGTGCACAGTGAAATACTGCCCTTTCAGCCCTGGCTATTGTGTTCCGGCCCGGAACTGGCAGGACAACTGGAAAAGTCTGAGGAGATTGTCGATTTGGCCGGGCAGGGCAGCCTGCGCAGCCTGGTGTTTTTTCCGGACCTGGACAGCTATGACGCCGCCATCAAAAAACTGCGTGCGATCACTGGTCAGAATCCGAGTTCTCCGCTGGCTCCGTATCGGATTTTCAACGATCATGTGCAGCAGCTCTTGACTATGTTGCCCTTGCGTTTGTTTCGCGGCATGAGTTTTCCTCAGCTGAAGCGTCTGCAGTTGGACATCGAGTGCAAGTGCGAACTGCCCGGCGGCTTTCCAAACGCCGAGCGCGAGGGAGACGAGGTTATCCTGGTATCCCTGCGCGACAGCAGTGGCTGGGAAACCTGCCTAAGCTCCGAAGGGCAGGGCGAGAAGGCACTGCTAAAGCAGATGATTGAACTGGTGCAACAGCGCGACCCGGATGTTATCGAGGGACACAATATCTTTAATTTCGATCTGCCATATCTGCAAAAACGCTGTCGGCGATACAGAATCGGCCTTAACCTGGGGCGAGGAGGCCGCGGCGTCACAGCAAGGGCCTCAAGATTCTATGCCGCCGAGCGCATCGTGGCCTACATGCGCTACCATATATACGGCAGGCATGTGGTGGACACCTATCAACTGGTCATGCTCCATGACGTGGTACAGAGGGACATGGACAGCTACGGACTGAAGGCGGCCGCAAAATACTTCGGCCTGGCCGCCGAAGACCGAACATACGTGGAAGGTGACCAGATCAGCCAGGTGTTTGCCGCAGACCCTGAACGCCTGAAAGAATACGCCCTGGATGATGTGCGCGAGACCGATGCCATCAGCAGGCTGCTCTCGCCTAGCTACTTCTATCAAACCCAGATACTGCCGCTCAGCTACCAAAACTGCGTCAGCCGAGGCAATGCCACCAGGATAGACGCCTTGCTCTGCGCCGAATATATACAAGCCAGGCAAAGCCTGCCCATGCCGCAGGCGCAGCAGGACTTTCAAGGCGCACTCACCGCCTCGGCGGAGCCGGGCCTGTTTGAGAATGTCTGGCACATCGACGTGCGCAGCCTGTACCCCTCCATCATCCTGGCCAATAAGCTGTGTCCGCGCAGCGACGAGATCGGCGTCTTTAGCCGGCTTCTCGGGCGTTTGCGCGATTTTCGTTTGCAAGCCAAGGATGCCATGCGCCATGCCGACGCCGAACAGCGCGACTACTACCAGGCCTTGCAGAGCAGCTTTAAGATACTCATCAACTCCTTTTACGGCTACCTCGGTTTTTCCCAGGGCACCTTTAACGATTACAACATGGCCAGGGCGGTGACCGCCGAAGGTCGAGCCATACTCGCCAAAATGCAGAGCTATCTAGCTGAAAGCGGCGCTAAAATCATCGAAATGGACACCGACGGCATCTATTTCTGCCCGCCGCAGGACATCGACTGCATGGCTGAGATGCAGAGCCGCGTGCAAAGCATACTGCCGGAGGGCATCGAGGTGGAGCTGGACTCCGAGTTCCAGGCCATGTATGCATACAAGAGCAAAAACTACGCGCTACTGGAGAAAAACGGCAAGGTAAGCATCACCGGCGCCGCCCTGAAATCGCGCGGCTTGGAGCCTTTTCAGCGCAACTATATGCGCGATATGCTGACGCTGCTCTTGCATGGACGCGCCGCGGAGATACCCGCGCTCTACAGCCGCTATGAAGATGACATTAGGGAGCATCGCCTGCCTTTGAAGGACTTGAGCAAGCGTGAATATCTTTCCACCTCGCCGGAAGCATACAGCAGAAAACTGGCCGAGGGCAAGGGCAGGCGCAGCGCCGCCTACGAGTTGGCCATCGCCAGCGGTGAAAAATACCAGCAGGGCGACCAGGTTCAGTTCTATGTCACCGGAGACAAAAAGAAGCTCGCCGTAGTCGAGAACAGCAAGCTGCTCAGCCAGGCGAAAGCCGGCGAAAGAGACGAGAACATAGAATATTACTTGGACAAGCTGAAACAATTACAGCAGAAATTTGCCTAAAAAGACCCTGTCCCCAAAGTTGGACCTGCATGAATTTGGACACGAAGACACACTAAGGCACAGGAAGTTCGACTGTTTTTTTGTTTATGGCAAAGCCGAATCGGGAGTATATATATTATGCGAAATTTCAAAATCACCGGCATGCATTGCGCCGGCTGCGCGGCCTCGGTAGAACGGGCGGTGAAGGGGCTGGAGGGCAGTGCCGAGGTCTACGTCAACTTTGCCACCAGCCGTCTGAGCTTGAGCGCCGGCCCAGAGTCCGAGGCGATTATCGCCTCGATTGAAAAATGCGGTTTCAAGGCCGAGGAGGAGCTGGAGGCTTGCAGCCTGACTTCGCGCCAGGCCGCGGCGGATGAAGGCAGCGAGGAGGCCGCCGCGGCCTGGCGGCGCCTCGTCCTGGCAATTTGCAGCTCGCTGCTCTTGACATATGTCGCCATGCACGAGATGCTCGGTTTGCCCGGGCCTTCTCTTAGCCCGGGCTGGGATGCTGCAGTGCAGATTCTATTGCTGCTTCCCATACTGTGGGCCGGTCGGCATCTCTACAAGTCGGGTATGGCCTCCCTCTTTCGACTTGCCCCCAATATGGACAGCCTGATCGCTATCGGCACCGGCGCCGCCATCGTCTACAGCGTTATGATGCTGGCGGGCGAGCATGCCGGGCATCTGTATTTCGAGACCGCCGGTATGATTCTGGCCATTATACTGCTGGGAAGATATCTGGAAGGGCGTGCGCGCCGAAGAGCCAGCAGCGCCGTGCGCGCGTTGCTGGCCTTGCAGCCGCCTAACGCCGTGCGCCTGGAAAACGGCCAGGAAAATATCGTGCCCATCGAGGAACTGCGTGTCGGTGACCTGGTGCTGGTAAAACCCGGCGAGAAAATCCCGGTTGACGGACGGGTGCAGGCCGGCAGCTCATCGGTGGACGAGTCCATGCTCAGTGGCGAAAGCATGCCGGTGGACAAACAGGTGGGCGACGAGGTCACTGGAGCCTCGGTCAACCGTCACGGCTCCTTGCAGGTCAAGGTCAGCCGCATAGGAGAGGAGACCCTGCTGGCCAAGATCATCCGCCTGGTAGAAGATGCCCAGGGGGCCAGGCCGCCCATAGCCCGCCTGGCCGATCTCATCTCGGGCTACTTCGTTTGGACCGTGCTGGGCATCGCCGCCTTCAGCTTTGCGGCCTGGCTGCTGTTTTCCAATGTGGGCTTGAACCAGAGCGTAGGCTTTGCCCTGGCCGTGCTGGTGATTGCCTGCCCCTGTGCCCTGGGACTGGCTACCCCTATCGCCCTGGTGGTGGGACTGGGGCGCGGCGCCAGCCTGGGCCTGCTCATTAAAAGCGGAGCCGCCCTGGAGGGGGCCGCCAAGATCAACACCGTCGTCTTTGATAAGACCGGCACGCTCACCCGCGGCAAACCTGAGCTGGACCTGGTGGTGCCGGCCAAAAATGGCGGCTATGACAAGGAGGCGCTCTTGACCTTGGCCGCCGCCGCCGAAAAACACTCGGAACACCCATTGGCCGAGGCTATTGTGGCCGCCGCTGACAAGGAAAGCACGGCAAAATACCAGGTCGAGGAATTTCAGGCACTGCCTGGATTCGGACTGTCCTGCCGGATTGAGGGCAAAAAACTGCTGCTGGGTAACAAGCGCCTGCTTGAGGAAAACGCAGTGCAATTTGAGCAGGACGAGCCGCCGCAGATGCCGGGCAGCACACTGGTGCTCGTGGCTGAAAACAATAAATACCTGGGCGCTTTGGCGATCTCCGACCAGTTGCGTGACGAGGCTAGGGAGACTGTGCACCGACTGAAAAAAATGGGTCTGAGAAGCATCATGCTCACCGGAGACCGCCTGGAGGTGGCCGAGCAGATAGCCGGCGAACTGGGTCTGGATGAAGTGCGTGCCGAACTGCTGCCCGGCGACAAGGCCGCTGTCATCAAAGAACTGCAGCAAGGCGAGCGCCTGGGTAGCCTGGCCATGGTCGGCGACGGCATCAATGACGCGCCCGCCCTGGCACAGGCCGATTTGGGCATAGCCATAGGCAGCGGCACGGATATCGCCATGGAGTCGGCCGACATCGTGCTTATGCACAGCAGCCCGCTAGACGTAGTCAATGCACTGCTGCTTAGCCGGCGCACCCTGAAGATCATACGCGAAAACCTGTTCTGGGCGCTGGGCTACAACATTATCGGCATCCCACTGGCTGCCGGTCTGTTCTACGCGCTTTTTGACGGTCCCAGGCTGCATCCCGCCTTTGGTGCCGCCGCCATGGCCTTCAGCTCGGTGGCAGTGGTGCTTAACGCCCTGCGCCTGCGTCGCTTCCAACGCATCTAATTAAGTAGGAAAACGACTTGGTGTGTCTTAGTGTCCAAAATTCCGTCCGGCCATCTTTTTGGACGGGGTCTAACTTGCCGATTTTTCACTCTTGGTAATCATTAGCCGTAGCCGTGTCACGTTCCGCACGTAATAAGACTTTGCATTTGACGGCAGAGGAGCTTGCCGCTCTCTCTGCCCAACTGCCCGAATTGAGCGGCAAGATCAGCGCCGCCGAGGCTGGCAACCAGGTCTTTCATGCCGATCTCCTGGAGATACTTGATTTTCTGCCGCGGGGCTTTGTCGACCTGATGATCTTAGACCCGCCGTATAACCTGGACAAGGATTTTCACGGTCTGCGTTTTTCGCGTCAAAGCGATCAATCCTACGCCGCCTGGCTGCGTCTCTGGTTTCCACGGCTTTTGCCGCTGTTGAAGCCGGGCGCCTCGCTCTACTTTTGCGGCGACTGGCGCAACAGTGCAGATATCTATGCTTTGCTAAACCAGCATCTGGTTTTGCGCAACCGTATCTGCTGGCAGCGTGAAAAAGGACGCGGCGCCAAGCGGAACTGGAAAAACAGCTGCGAGGATATCTGGTTTGCCACCCTGGATGAGGCATACCATTTTGATGTGGAGGCAGTAAAGAGCTGCCGGCGAGTGCTCGCGCCATATCGCGAAGAGGGGCAGCCCAAGGACTGGATAGCATCCGAAAAGGGAAATTTCCGCTTGACTCATCCCTCGAATTTCTGGGATGACATCTCGGTGCCCTACTGGTCCATGCCGGAAAACACCGAGCATCCCACTCAGAAGCCTGAGAAGCTGCTAGCCAGGTTGATTTTGGCCAGCTCCAGGCCCGGCGACCTGGTTTTCGACCCTTTTGTCGGCAGCGGCAGCACTGTGGTCACTGCTAAAAAACTGGACAGGCGCTACTGCGGCATTGAAATCAACCGGGAATACTGCTGCTGGGCGCTGGAAAGACTGAAACGGGTCGAAAACGACAGGCGCATACAAGGCTATGAATACGGTAGATTCTGGGAAAGAAATACCAAACCCATACAGATTAATTAAACCCCGCCCAAAAAGTCGATTGGACACGAAGACACACGAAGACACACGAAGACACACGAAGACACACGAAGACACACGAAGACACACGAAGACACACGAAGACACACGAA
>Ga0172377_10002327_pt1 | contig 19369 bp, 24 predicted proteins | sample Pumphouse3metaG_FD_119749 | JGI IMG/M metagenome (GOLD analysis project Ga0172377, IMG submission 119749) | Leachate microbial communities from a municipal landfill in Southern Ontario, Canada - Pumphouse #3 metaG | ecosystem: Engineered > Solid waste > Landfill > Unclassified | place: Canada...
AAAACAACATCTCAAATAGTTGCAATTATTACTATTTTAGTTATTTTGATAATTAATTCTACATTAATTAAATTTTACTCAATAACAGCTTACGATTTGATTAATATGTCTTCTTGGCAGGGTGTAATTGGCTGGTGCTTAATTAAATTACCTTATTGGCTTATGTTTATTGTTACTGTTTTAACACTATATTCAGGTATCAGTTATATGATGAAACATAAAAATATTTTTGTACACAATAAATAGAATGATAAAAGTAGATTATGTAATTTCAGGGGAACTGGAAGTTAACTGCTATTTTGTTTATGATGATATAACTCAGAAAGCAATTATTATAGACCCGGGACAAGATGACGAAACTGTTATAAATAAAATAAATGCATTAAATCTCAAACCGGAACTTCTAATAAACACCCACGGACATTTTGACCACATATTAGCAGATGATATTATCAGAAAAAAATATAATATTCCGTTAGCTATACATAAAATCGATTTACCAATGCTTTTAGATTCATCAGAAAATGCTTCAACAATGATTGGAATACCAACTGAGATAAAACCTGCAGAAATATTGTTTGATAAAGAAGAAGAGAAAGAAGCAAGTTTCTGTAAATATTCAATAATTTATACTCCGGGACATACACACGGCTCTATATGTATTTTAATGAATGAATTTCTTTTTTCCGGTGATACATTGTTTTGCGGATCAATAGGAAGAACAGATTTACCCGGCGGCGGGAATTATCAGGAAATAATTCAATCTTTAAATAAATTAAAAAAATTAAACAAAAAAATTATTGTATATCCAGGTCATGGTCCAAGCAGTACAATTGAACAAGAACTTTTAAACAATCCATTTTTGAGATAAATAAAATTATGCAGATATTAGAAGATTTCATCAGTTATATTCTTATAGAAAAAGGTCTGGCTAAAAATACATCACTTGCCTATAAAACAGATTTACAAACATATTTAAAATATTTAGAAGAAAAAAATATTTCCTATGAAAACATTCAGCATCTTGAAATAACAGATTTTTTGTGGCATTTAAAAACTTTAAATCTTAAGCCTAGAAGCATTTATCGTATGATAGAATCAATCCGACAATTTTATAAATTTTTGCTTTCAGAAAATCATATTAAAATTGACCCGACAATGTATTTGTCTGCTCCTAAAATACCAATTATTTTACCGGATATGTTAAGTAATCAAGAAGTTGATTTGTTATTAAATTCTGTTTCGGATAATGATAAAATTTCAGTTAGGAACAGAGCAATGTTAGAATTGCTCTATGCTACCGGACTGCGAGTCTCAGAGTTAATTAATTTAAAATTTACAGATATAAATATAGACGAATGTTTTGTTAGAATTATTGGAAAAGGTAATAAAGAGAGACTTATCCCATTCGGAGAAAAAGCAAAATTATATTTACAAAGATATTTAAGAACAAGAAAAAACAAAGACAGTGAATTTGTTTTTTTGACAAAATTAAAGAAACCTATTTCAAGAATAGAATTTTGGAGACAATTAAAAAATATTTCAATAAAAGCAGGAATTATAAAAAAGATAACACCGCATACATTAAGGCATTCATTTGCAACACATTTGTTAATGGGTGGAGCAGATATCAGATTCGTTCAGGAAATGTTAGGACATAGTTCAATATCAACGACACAAATATATACACATGTTACTCAGGAAAGATTAAAAGAACAACATAAAAAATATCATCCTAGAGGGTGATATAAGTAAGGATATTTAAATGATAGCAGTAATAGGTCTGGGATATGTTGGTTTAACAACAGCCTTAGGATTTAGCGAGAAAGGCTTTAAAGTATATGGGATTGACAACAACAAAGAAAAGTTGAATTCTATTATTGCAAATAAAATTCCTTTTTTTGAAAAAGGTTTACCGGAAATATTAAATAAAAAATTAAATAAAAAATTCTTTGTAAAAAATTCTTTATCTGAATGTGTTGATGATATAGAAGTAATATTTGTATGTGTTGAAACTCCTGTTGATGATACAGGTAAAGCAAATTTAACTTATTTGCAAGCAGCATTAAAATCTGTGTTATCCGTGATAAAACCAAAAGATAAAAAACTTATCGTAATAAAATCAACTGTTCCTCCATCAACCACTACGAAAAAAATTATTCCGTTTATTAAAAGATTAGGATTTAAGGCAGGATATGATGTCCATATAGCATATAACCCGGAATTTCTTAGGGAAGGAACGGCATTGGAAGATTTTATAAAACCTGACAGAATTATTGCCGGAGTTAATGATGAGTATTCTAAACAAGTTTTAAATAAAATTTTCAAACCTTTTAAAGCGCCTGTATATTTTGTGTCATTAAATACAAGTGAATTTGTTAAATATTTATCAAATTCATTTTTAGCGACATTATTAAGTTATTCTAATGAAATGTCAATGATAGCAGATTCAATAGGTAATATTGATATTAAATCAGCATTTAAATTATTCCATGAAGATAAAAGGTGGTTTGGCAAACCTGCATCTATGCAAGGTTATGCTTATCCTTGTTGTGGTTTTGGAGGTTCATGTTTACCAAAAGATATTAAAAGTTTGATAAATAAATCATCAGAATTTGGATATAATGCTAAAATATTAAAAGATGTTATAGATATAAATGAAGAAATTAAAGTTTTTTGGATAAACAAAATTACAAAAAATCTTAGGAAGGATACAAAAATAGCAGTATTAGGTTTATCTTTTAAACCGGATACTGAAGATGTAAGAGATACTCCTTCGTCTGCAATTATTAAAATGTTAATAAAAAAAGGTTATAAAAATATAACAGCTTATGACCCATTATCAAATAAATTGTTTGATAAAGTATATAATGTTCCAGTAAAGTATGCTTCTTCAATGAAGGGTGCAGTTTCTAAATCAGATGTTATTATTCTGGCAACAGCTTGGCAGGAATTTTTAGATAACAAAGATTTATTAAGTAAAAAAATAGTTTTTGATTTAAGATATAAGTTATAAAATTATTATAAAAGGATTAATTTATGTCAAAATTAGCTAGATTTGGTGTTTCAATAAATGATGATTTGTTAAAGAAATTTGATTCTTTGGTACATAAACAAAAATATCCTACCAGATCAAAAGCAATAGAAGATTTGATTATAGAGACAATTGATAATTCTGATATTTTCAGTGATGAAGATACAGTATCAATAGGTTATATTGATATGATATATGATCATCATAAAAGGCAGTTGCTTAATAAAATTACAGAAATTCAGCATAAATTTCATGATATTATCTTATCATCGCAACATGTTCATATAAATCATGATTTATGTTTAGAACTTATAGTAGTTAAGGGTTTAAAATCTAATATCAAAAAACTTTCCGGCATGTTAAAAGCTACCAAAGGTATTAAACATAGTAAGTGCCGGATATTTTTATCTAAATAAAAAATAACTGCTTGACAAATAATATTATAATTTGATATCGTAACACGAAAATTAAATAATGTGTTACGGGAGATTGTATGAAAAAATGGTGTTATGCATTAATGTTTGTATTCGGTTTTAGCAGTATTTATGGAGCTGAAATTAATTTAAGTCTTGAGAAATATTCTCAACAGAAAGATACAATTGTTACAACTGATGAAGTAACAGAAGAAGAAATAGAAAACAAAAATTCAGTACAAGCATTAGATTTATTATCTTCAATGACCGGAGTTTTTGTCCAAAAAACAGGAGATGCAGGAAGAAGTGATCCTGTGATAAGGGGTTTAGGCGACAGTTGCAGAAGAATTGCTATTTTAATTGATGGTAAACCTGAAAAAATGTCATTATTCGGATGTGGTGTATCCCAGTCTATTTTATCAGGAAATGTTGATAGAATAGAGGTCATTAAAGGACCGGATTCAGTCCTTTATGGTTCCGGTGCATTAGGCGGAGTAATTAATATTATAACAAAAGAACCTGTAAAACCATTAGAAGGAAGTATTGATATTTCTGTAGGCTCATTTAATACACAAAATTCACAGTTATATTTAGGTGGTAAACAAAATAAATTTTTATATGCCGTTTCTGCAAATAAAATGGTTAGTGACGGACATTTAGAAAATGCTCAATATGATGCAAGTGATTTCTATGAAAAGTTAGGTTATATTTTTGATGATGATTCTATATTATCTGTTGAAGCAAAACAATATTCAGGGCTCAGACATGAACCTTATCCTTATAATCCGGGTTATTGGGAAGATTATGAAAGAGGTTCTGTTCAGTTAAATTACGATAAAACTTTTTCTAGAAGTGATGTAGCAATTAAGGCATATACAAATTATGGAGATCATCAATTTTCTGATGGGTGGCATTCAAAAGACAGACTTACAGGTGCAATTGTAAATTATAATAATGAAATAACGGATGAAGACACATTAAAAACAGGTGCAGAATTTAGACAACAAGAAGGGAAACTTCTTGCCGGTCCGGTATATATGAAACATGATGGATGGAAAATGTCTGATTATTCAGTATTTGCACTGGATCAACATAATTTTACAGAAAAGCTAAGCGGTGTTTTAGGTGCAAGGTATAACGAAGATGAAATATCCGGTAGTTTTTTTTCTTCAAGAGCAGGGGTTGAATATAAGATTACAGAAATATTTTCTGCAAAAGCATTATATAGTAAAGGATTTAGAGCTCCATATTTGAATGAACTTTATCTTGTTCCTGCAAGAAATTCAGATTTAAAAGCTGAAGAAGTTAATAACTATGAGATAGGTTTTGGCGCAAAGTCTGATAATTTTTCTTTTGATATTACCGGTTTTGTTATGAATGGAGATAATATAATAGAAAATAAAAGTGGTAAGTTACAAAATACAGGAGATTATGAATTTAAAGGTTCAGAAGTTTCTTTAGGTTATACATTTAATCAGTATTTAAATGCCGGTTTAGGTTACACATATTTTGATGCAGGAGATAATACTCAAGGCAGACCTGGTAGCAAAGTGGATACGGATATAATTTGCAAAGTTGGTAAATTTTCATTAGTTATAGATGGAATGTATATTGGTGAATATTACGGAGCTGATAATAAAATAAACAGATTAAATGATTTTGTTGTGATAAATACAAAATTATCATATGAAGTTAAAGAAGATATAAAATTATATATAGATGGCCAAAATATCACAAACGAAGGATATTCTATGTTCTTAGATAGAGACGGCGGTAGGATTATGGAAATGGCAGGTGCAACAGTTTCTTTTGGTACACAAATTAAATTTTAGTGTAAATTAATCCCACAGTTTTGAATCAAGTTCTAATCAAAATTATAATATAATAAAATTATAATTTTGATTAGTCTTGTTGACACAAAGTTATATTATAGATATAATGTTAGGAAATAGTATTATTTTAAGAAACAGGAGAAAGAAATGAAAAAGTATTTAGTTTTTGGTTTGTTGTCTTTATGTTTAGTTGTCAGTGCTTGTGCAAAAAAACAGACAGTTGCTCCGGAAGATACAGAACCTGGTGTTGAACAGGGGACTGCAGTAGATACTAATATAGATTCACCTGAATTTGCTGAAGAACCATCTATAAGAGATATAAATATTGATTCAAAATCAACATTATCAATCATATACTTTTCATTAGACAGCAGCAATGTTAGCGGAGAGGCATTATCAACTTTAAAATCAAATGCTAATTATTTAAAGAATAATCCTAAAGTTAACATAGTTATAGAAGGTCATTGTGATGAAAGAGGGACAACTGAATATAATTTAGCTCTTGGTCAAAGAAGAGCTGTAAAAATTAAAGAATATTATGTACAACTTGGTGTTAGCCCAAAGAGAATAGCAACAGTTTCTTACGGTGAAGAAATGCCTGCAGATAAGAGAAATAATGAAGCAGGTTGGGCAAAAAACAGAAGAGCAGAAACAAAAGTAATAGTTAATAAATAAACAGGTTTGTTTTTAATATAAATGTATATAAAAATTTTATCAGTATTATTAATGCCGTTTTTATTTGTTGGTTGTGCAACCACCTTTCAGTCAGATTTATCTAACATGAAAAGTGAGATTGCACAACTACAAGTAAGTTTCAATTCTATTGAATCTAAGCAGGCAGATGTATATTCTAAATATGAAACGAATTTAGTAACAACCGACACAACTAACGCTTCTATACAGGAATTGTATAAAAAAATATCACAATTATCACAAAGGCTTCAAGATTTAGAGATTTTAGCCAAAAAGGGCAATATATCTTCAGATACAAAAGCTGCTTCAGGACCTCTTCCGTCTGATGTATATAAAAATGCATATAATGATTTTTTGATTGGTAAATATGATGTGGCTATAGTTGGTTTTAAGTCTTTTATAAAGAAATATTCAAACAATGAATTAGCACCGCAAGCGCAGTATTACATAGGAGAGTCTTTATATGCTTGTAATAAATGGGCTGAAGCTTACGAACAGTATAAAAAAATAGAAGATAAATATGCTGATTCGGAGTTTGTATCTTCTGCAAGATTAAAAATGGCTTTATGTTTAGAATTGCTTGGTAAAAAGAATGATTCTGCGGCAATTTTAGAATCAATTTTGCTAGATTATCCAAATAGTGCGGAAGCCTTTACAGCAAAAGAGAAAATAAAGATATATACAAATGCTAAATCTCAACAAAAATAGTATTTTCCCATACTTTATTTTATCTATTGTTATTCATTTTCTTGTTTTTTTTATAATTTTTTATCATAAAACATCTAAAGTAATGTTTATGCAGATACCTGTGGAAGTTTCTTTTTATTCTCCTGGAGATGATATAGAAAAAAAATTAAAAACTGAAGAAAAGATAGAGCCTAAAATCGAACAAAAAAAGAAAGAAAAAGTAAATAAAGAAGATATAATTTTAGATAAAGATAAAAAGAAAGAAAAAACAAAAGTAAAAGAGAAAGAAAAGCCTAAACAAGAACTTCCAAAAGAAGAAAATGTTAAGAACAAAGTTGACGGTGGTTCTATGGCGGCTAATAAAGGTATAATGATAGAGAATGCCGATTTTAAGTATTCTTATTATACATCTTTGATAGTTAAAAAAATTAGTAAATCTTGGCAGTGGTCAAATGTAGATTCTTCTTTCAGAGCATTGGTTTATTTTAAAATTGCTAAAGACGGTTTTGTATCATCAACAGTTATCAAAGAATCTTCCGGAGATGATAGTTTTGACCAAAATGCTATAAGAGCTATAGAATTAGCAAGTCCTTTTGCTCCGTTACCAGATGGTTATAAAGAAGACAGTTTGGGAGTTTATTTTGAGTTTAAATTTCGTTAAAAAACTATTATTTCCGATATATTGTTTATTCTTTTTTACTGTTTGTGCATATGCAAGTAATGATGTTTATTTGTCTTTATCATCAACAGGAAGCAGAGCTAGTATTGGACTTTCCGATTTCTTACCTGTAAACGGGTTATTCGAAGAAATGAGTTTATCAAGAGATTTTAAGGATGTTTTGGAAAATGATTTAATTTTATCAAGACATTTTAATGTCGCCATAGCTAACACATCATATAAATTTGATATGGATTCTCAATTTTCATATTGGGAACTAAAAAATGTATCAGTTCTATTAACAGGATCGATTGCTATATCTGATATGATAAAATTAACAATTTCTGTTAAGGTTTATGATATAGAAAGCAGACAATTGGTATGGGAAGGCAAATATAGTGATGTTGTTTCAAATTATAGATATATAGCGCATGAAATTAATGATGAAGTTGTTAAAAGATTTACAGGGGAAGAAGGTATTGCCCGTTCAAAAATAGCATTTATTAATAATAGTACAAAATTTAAAGAATTATATGTAATTGATTATGATGGCTATAATTTAAGAAGAATAACAAAAGATAACAGGCTGAATGTTTTACCTAAATGGGTACCAAATTCTACACAGATTCTATATACATCATATCTTTATAATAATCCCGATTTGTTTTTGGTTGATATAACAAAAAATAAAAGAAAAGCAATATCTACAATACAAGGTCTAAATTCTCCTACTTCTGTTTCTCCGGATAAGAAGACAATGGTCTCAACATTATCCAGAGGAGTTTATCCTAATTTATATTTATTAAGTTCTGATGGTGTTATTATAAGAAGATTAACACAGGGTAAATATATTGATACCAGCCCTTCTTTTTCTCCAAGCGGAAGAGAAATTGTTTTTATTTCAGATAGAGCAGGATATCCTCAAGTTTATATAATGGACATAGATGGGGTCAATCTTAGAAGATTATCAACAAAAGGTAATTGTGATTCTCCTGCATGGTCACCAAAAGGCGACAAAATAGTTTTTACAATGAAATTAGATAATACTTTCGATATCTTTTTATATGATTTACCAAAATCAAAGATAATAAGATTAACTGAAGAACAAGGGAATAATGAAAATCCATGTTGGTCACAAGATGGAAGATTTATTGTTTTCTCGTCAACACGTTCAGGTAAGAGTGAAATATATATAATGGGTCTTGATGGCTCAGGGATAAGAAAATTGGCGGATATTCCGGAAAGTTCTTTTACCCCTTCATGGTCGCAAGGTTTATAATTTAATAAAAAGGATTAGATAATGTTTGAGGGAAAAAGTTTATTAGAGATATTGGCTATCGGCGGATGGACTTTGTATATTTTGTTATTAGCATCTATGGTATCAATATCTATAATTGTATTTAAATTTATTGAATTCAGAAAAAAAGCTAAAGTTGATACTAAAAGTTTGTTGCTAAAAATAAAAGTAAGATTACAAAAACAATCTATTGAAAGTGCATTGAGTTTTTGTGAAGATTCTAATACACCGGTATCAAATGTAATTAAATCTGGAATTTTATATTTTCAAAGAACAAAGTCATCAGATGTAAAAGATGCAATGAATAGAGAAATTTCAATTGAAACTGTTAAATTAGAAAAGTATACAACAATTCTTGGTACCATTGGCGGAATATCTGTATATGTAGGATTATTTGGAACTGTTATAGGTATCATTCGTTCTTTTCATGATATATCATTGGCTGGTTCCGGTGGAATTTCTGTTGTCATTGGTGGTGTATCTGAGTCTTTAATAGCTACTGCTACCGGTCTTTGTGTTGCAATTCCGGCTGTTATTGCATATAACTTTTTCATGAAAGTAATTGATAATTTTGCTGTTGAAATGGATTATTCTGTTTCCGCATTAAAAGAAATTATAGATTCGGTATTAAAAGATGAAAAATAAGAAAAATAAACTTGTAGCAGATATTAATATAACTCCATTTACAGATGTTGTTTTAGTCTTGTTGATTATATTTATGATTACTACGCCAATGTTATCTCAGCATGGAATAAAAGTGAATTTGCCAAAAGCTGAAAACACTGAGCAAGATGATAAGAAAAATATAGAGGTTCTTATAGATAAAGATGGCGTTATATATTTAGACGGGCTTCAATTGCATTCCAAATATTTTGAAGAAGCTATAAAAAGTATCATTGCAAAGCATCCGGAAAGAGCAGTGGTTGTAAAAGGTGATAAAGATATAAAATATGATCTTGTTGTTAAAGTAATGGATCAAGCTAAAAAAGCCGGAGCAACAAAATTTGCACTTGCAGTAGAAACATCTGCTAAAAAACGAGGGAAATGAATAAAATGAAGAAAATATATATTTTTATATCTTTTATTCTATTATCAGTTTTCTTAAATTCATTTCTTTATTCTCCACATTTGATCGATATTGTTACAAATCAAAATGTAACTAACTGTTTCTTACAATGGCCTAAATTAAGATTGTTTATTGAACCTTTTTATGCATTTTCATATTATATTTTGACTTTAGAAAGATCCGGGTATATACTTGCAATATCATCATGGAGTTTTTGGATTCTTGCTTTTGTTATAACATTTTCAATATATAGAAAAGAAACAATTAAAAGAACTATTGCTTATTGTCTTTGGTCTTTATTTTTTTTAATAACAATTATATATGCAGTTATTATTTTGCCGGTTATAGGACCAAAGTTAGTAATTTCCAGTGATTACAAAGTCGCTGATATCCATTCACATACAATTGCATCAAAAGATAATATTTCTAATGTTTTATCAAGTATTAATTATCATAATAAACAAGGGTTTACAGACTTTTTTATTACAGAACATGATAATACAAATGGTTTTTATTCAATACCTTGCGATATAGATAGCAGTAATATTTTCCCTGGAATACAAATAAGAACATCAGAAGGTGTTTCCGTTTTGCTTTTGTCAAAATATCAATTTAGATATAGAGATTATCAAGATAAAAGTATAAAAGAAATGATTGATTTAGCTCATGCAGAAGGAATACTTGTTGTAATGCCTCATTGGTGGAAATGGCATAGACCTGGTTTACAAGAATTAGTAAATATGGGAATAGACGGTTTTGAAATATATAATTGCGGATACAGATATATATCACAGCAAACAAGACAAGAAATTATAGATATTTGTAACAAAAATAAATTGTTAATGTTTGGAACTACTGATTGGCATGGATTGGGATATATGACAAATGTCTGGACAGTTATAAAGAAAAACGGTGATAATAATTTATTCAAATTATTATCATTAAAATCAGATACACAAATAATTGTACATGATGTAAAAGGTAATCAATCTATAATAAGATATATATTTGAACCATTTTCAGCATTTTATTATTATATAATAAATACGGAATTAAAATATGTTTTAAATTTTTATATGTTGATTAGTATAGTGCTTTTATTGTTTGTTAAAGTCAAATTTAATAAAATACTAAGGTTTTCAAGTTTATTATTTGCTTTATTTTTTTCAATTGTCTTATTTTATTTTTCATATATTTTATCATTTAATCTAATGACTAATGTTATTATTCCAGAGACTATCCTTCCTGTAACAATAAGTTTAACTGTTATATGGATTGTTATTTGGAGTTTAAGTGACAAAAATATTTAATTTAAGAAATACTATTATTTTTGTTTTTGTATCAGTACTTTGGAAGATTTTCCTTTCAGCTGTTCTCAGTTTACATTCAGATGAAGCTTATTACTGGTTATGGTCAACAAACCTGCAATTAAGTTATTATGACCATTCTCCAATGATTGCATATTTTATTAAATTGACAACATTGTTTTCTAATTCAGAACTTGCAGTAAGATTTTCTAGTATTATAGCTACAGTTATATTAAGCGTATTTTTATGGAAATTAGTTATAAAATTATTCAATAATGAGCAGGTAGCATCTGTTTCAGTTATATTATTACATGCTATGCCAATGATGTTTACTGCATCTATTATAATTACACCGGATACTCCATCATTTTTATTTTTATCAATAGCAACTTTCTATGTATGGAGTTTAATAGAGACAGAAAATCAAAATTATTGGTATTTGATTGGTTTATTCTTCGGCTTATCTCTTTTGTCAAAATATACAGCGATTCTTTTTATATTAAGTTTATTTATATATTGCATATTTTCAAAAAAAATATCTTGGTTTAAACAATACCAGTTATATATAGCATTATTAATTTCATTAATATGTTTTTTACCGGTAATATATTGGAATTATGCAAATGACTGGGTATCATTTTCGTATCAGTTTAAGCATGGATTATCAAATACAGGATATAGATTTAATTACTTATTCGAATATCTTGGTACACAAATGATAATTTTTAATATTCTAGTATTTTTACCTACATTTGTTATAAGTTTTATATATTTATTTTCCAAAGATAAAAAGAAAGTTTTTCTTGCATCATTTTCTTTACCTATAATTTTATTTTATGCTGTTACTGCACTCAAAAAATTACCGGGAGCAAATTGGCCGATACCTGCATATTTTACATTTTCAATAATTGCTGCTGCATATTTTCTTGAAGGTGGGAAAATAAAACATAAATTACTGATAATAGGGATTTGTTTCAATTTAGTTATTTCTGTTCTCATAGGATTGCATGCAAAATATACTATTATACCTTTGGAAAAATTTTCAGATAAAATAGCCGTTGCAGATGCAACAAATTATTTTTATGGATATAAGGATTTAGCTGAAAGATTGCTGGAAGAAAACGTTCAATTTGTTGTGACACCAGCCCATCAAGTAGCTGCTTCTATTGCTTATTATTCAAATAATAAAATCAAAACATGGGCATATTCTAGCCATACAAAAAAAAGCCAATATGATCTTTGGGGATTTCCAAAAGAATGTAGTAATCAAATCGGAGCATTCGTTTATGAACCTAAAGAAAATGGGGAAGAACCTTACGATATAGGAATATTATTTTCAAATGTTTCTGATGAAATATTAAGTCAAAAGACAATAAGACATAATAACATTGTTCGCCAATATAATATTAAAAAGATATCAGGGAAAAGATAGTTTTAAGGTTGAATTATATCTATTTTTCTGTTATACTTTAAAAGAAATTTATGAAATATTTAAAGATAATTTTAAAGGAATTAAAAAGAAAAATAACTATAGTTTTTATCCATCATGGATGTGTAAAACCTATGAGGTTTAGTTTTTCTTTACCTTTTTTGCTGGTGTTTGTTGTATCTTGGACAGTATTTACTTTGTGGGCAGGTTTTATATCTGGGCAGCATATAGATTATTGGAAAGTAAAAGCAGATAATAAAATAATGCAGATAAGAATGTTGTTTTTTGCTGAACAAATACAAAAATCAAAAGAAATGTTATCACAAATAAGAGAAAATGATGATCATATTCGTTCTCTTTTATCTATGGATTCGAAAAGAATGATTATTGAAAATGGTTTAGGTTCAGGTGGACCTACACCTGTAGAGTCTAGTGCATTATCCGTTTTGTTATCAGGTAATATAAATAGTATCTCTTATGAAAATATAGCAAAAGAATCATTTGATTTATTAGAAGAATATAAAACTTCTATGAAAAGTTATTCGGAAGTTGTTAGCCATATAAGTGCCCAAAGGGAAAAATTTAGATATACCCCATCTATATGGCCTTGTAAAGGCGTTATATCTTCTCCATTTGGTTTTAGGTTGCATCCAATTTTTAGAAATAAATTTTTTCATCCTGCAATAGATATTGCGAATGTTAAAAATACACCGATATTTTCTACTGCTGATGGAATAGTTATTTTTGCTGGTTGGCAAGCCGGTTACGGATATGTTGTATCTGTTGAACATGGATATAATTATAGAACTGTTTATGCTCATCTTGCTAAAATATTAGTTAAAAAAGGTGAAATTGTTGTAAAAGGGCAAGAAATAGCAAAAATGGGAAATACTGGAAGATCTACAGGAACACATGTTCATTATGAAATTCATTATAACAAAAGACCAATAAATCCTATGAAGTATTTAAGTAGTTATCTTAATTAATAATAAGGTTATTTTATGAGTAAAAAAAACAAAAAACGTTTTGATACGATAGAAACATGGATAGGTTTGGATACTGTTTTTACCGGTGATATTGTTTCAGATAAAATAGTCAGAATAGACGGGAAACTTTATGGCGATATAAAAAAATCAGAAGGTGTTATTGTTGGAGATAGTGCAGAAATAAAAGGGGATATCAATACAAAATATATTATAGTGAGCGGTATTATTGAAGGTAATATAATAGCAAATGATGGAATAGAATTATTAAATAAATCGAAAGTAATTGGTGATATACAGACATCAATTCTTTCAATAGGTGAAGGTGCATTTTTTGATGGTAAAAGTTCCATGTCAAAAACAGAAAAAGATAAATTAGATAATGAGGAAGAAAAATTATGATGACATTTTTAATAAAACACAAAGTTAAGATATTTTTAATAACAATATTAGGTTTTTTAGCCGGTTCTTTTGTCGGTTTTGGTAGTTATCTTTTTGGTGAAAAGACATATTATGATACAGTTGCAGTTGTTAATGGATATAAAATTCCGTATAAAACATACTATGCTCTTTATAATAATACACTAAATATGATGAGACAAACAAATAAAGATTTAAGTGACGATATGTCAAAAAAAGTACAAAATGATATATTAAGAAATTTAGTTCAAGATGAAATTATATGGCAACAGACAAAATACTATGGAATATCTGTTTCAGATGAAGAACTTGCTCTGGATATACAAAACTATCCATATTTCTTAAATGAAAAGGGACAGTTTGACAGCAGATATTACTTTACTTTTTTAAACAATATGAGATTGTCTCCAAAAGATTTCGAAAGTTTAAGAAGAAAGCAGTTGGCATCTAATAAATTACAGGTTTTTATTGCTTCTGCATCAAAAATAACAGATTCTGAATTCGAAGAATTGCATAAACTTTATCCAAATGTTGATGATAATACATTGATACAAATGAAAATGAATGAAGTATTAAATGATTGGTTTGAAAATATAAGACAAAAAACAGCTTTAAAGATTACAATGGAAGGTAAAGAGTAAGTTATTTTAGTGCAATATTAAATTTTTTCATTTCTTTTTTTAATTTTATATATGGTAATCCTACAACAGTGTAGTAATCGCCATATATCTTTTTTACAAAACAATCATCTTTATCTTGGACAGCATATGCACCTGCTTTGTCCATATGTTTACCAATTAAAGTATTCAATCTGCTTTTTGGCAACATTTGCATTTTAACAGTTGCTACATCATAAAAAACAACAGTTTTGTTGTCATCTTTTATTGTAACACCGGTATATACTTTGTGTAAACTACCATTAAGCTCATTTAATATTTCCATAGAATGTTTATGGTCTTTTGGTTTTCCAACAATTTTCCCATTCAAAACTACAATGGTATCGGCAGCTATTATAACAGCATTTTTAATATTCTGTTTAACATTTTTAGCTTTTTCTAATGATAAATATTTTACAATAGAAGAAGGCCTTTTTAAATTAGTTTTTTCTTCTATGTTACTTGATATTATTTTGAAATTCAGGCCCCATTGTTTTAATAGCTCAATTCGTCTAGGAGACTTGGAAGCAAGTATTATTTGTTCTTTAATATTGTTTTTAGACATCTATTTGTCCTTTGCATAGTATTGTCTTTTATCCAATTAAGATAATCAGTGTTTCCATCTTTTATATCAAAGCATATTATTTCCGGTACCTTATACGGATGAATTTTTTTAACTTCTTCAACTATTTTTTTAAAATTTGATTTAGTGCTTTTACAAATAAGTAAATACTCGTCTTTTTTGCAAATTTTATTTTCCCACCAATAAGTGGATTTAATTTTGGATGTAACATTAACACAAGATACAAATTTATTTTCTATAAGATATGTTGTTATTTTATTTGAAACAGTTTTATTTGGGACTGTTATAGTAATAGCTATATATTGCATAATAAACTCCTGTTAGTTATATTACAATAATCAAAAATATCATTCAAGATTATAAATGTAAATAGTTTTTATCTGATTGACAATTGATAGTATTTTTATATATAATGAAAAAAGTTAAATGATTAAAGAAGTCGTCCCGACTCACCTTTACCTTGTATGGGAAAAGGTTAATGTAAATTAGGTGTTATGTTTTATATTTATATTGGGACGGGTATCTTTATCCGTTCTATTTTTTATTTTGTAGGATTTTTAATACGTGGGAGGGTGTCGTCGATACAAAAAGATATCGTACTAATCAGTACATAAGAGTTCCAGAGGTTAGACTTATTGATGAAAATGGTGGGCAAGTTGGAATTGTTTCTATTGCGGATGCTTTATCAAGAGCACAAGCATGTGGGCAGGATTTGATAGAAATATCTCCTCAAGCAAAGCCGCCTGTATGTAAAATAATAGTTTTTTCTAAGTTTCGGTATGAATTAGCAAAAAAAGAAAAAGAAGCTAAGAAAAAACAAAAAAATGTTCAATTGAAAGAAGTAAGATTGAGAACGAGAATTGCAGAACATGATCTTGAAGTCAAACTGAAAAGAATAAGAGCTTTTCTGGAAGATGGTGATAAAGTTCAGCTTACTGTAATGTTTTCAGGTAGAGAAATGCAACATAAAGATTTAGGTTTTGCAGTTCTTGAAAAGGTTAAAGAAAAAGTTTTAGATATTGCAACAATAGAAGGTAGAATTGCTTCTATGGGAACAAGATCTTTCTTAACTTTAAGTCCTAAGAAAAAAGAAACAAAAAAATAAAATATAATATAATTGGAGGGTTGATCATGCCTAAGATGAAGACTCATAGTGGTGCAAAAAAAAGGTTTAGAGTTACCGGATCCGGTAAATTAAAATACAAAAAACCTGGACAAAGACATTTACTTACCGGAATGAAACCGAATAAAGGCAGAAGCCTTAGAAAATCTGACATAGTAAATGATACAGATATGACAAGAATGAAAAAATTTATGCCATATTCTATGTAATAATGTAGTTTTTCCAAAAAAAATAAGGAGACAGTATAATGAGGGCAAAAAGTGTAGTTTATACAAGACAAAGAAAGAAAAAAACATTTAGATTAGCTAAAGGTTATTATGCAACAAAGAAAAACCGTTGGAGAATGGTAATTCAACAAGTAGAAAAATCTTTAGTATATGCATATAATGACAGAAAAGACAGGAAAGGCGTTTTTAGAAGTATGTGGATAGTAAGACTTAATTCTGCTGTTAGAGAAGAAGGTATGTCTTACAATAGATTTATTTCAGGTTTGAAAAAAGCAAATGTTATAATTGACAGAAAGATGCTTGCAGAAATTGCTGTTACAGATAATGTTACTTTTAAACAACTTGTTGAGATTGCAAAAGCTTCATAATTATTAATATGAATGCATCACCATTAAAGACTATAATATTGTTTTTTATAGCTCTTATATTATTTGGGACAGTATTGTTGTGTTTACCTTTTTCAAGACAAGATAATGCTGTCCTTTCTATATTGTCTTGTCTTTTTACAGCTACGTCAGCAGTGTGCGTAACAGGGCTGTCTGTTGTTGATATAGGAACATATTATTCAACTTTTGGCCAATGGGTTGTTTTGATTTTGATTCAGCTTGGCGGTTTAGGATATATGTTAGTTTCAACAGGATTGGGAATTTTAATAGGGAAGATGGCATTAAAAGATAGAAAAATAATGCAGGAACTGTTTGATATAAATTCTTTTAATGATTTGTTTAAATTACTAAAAAAAGCTGTTTTAATTGTGCTTGGTCTTGAATTAATTGGTGCGACAATTTTAACATTTATTTTTATGGAAACTTCGTCTATCGGAAGATCCATTTATTTAGGTATTTTTCACTCAATTTCAGCATTTTGTAATGCTGGTTTTAGTCCTTTTTCAAATAGTTTGGAAGGCTTTTCTCAAAGTCCTGCAGTATTATATACAATAGCTTCACTTGTAATTTTAGGAGGACTTGGCTTTTTCGTATTAGTTGATGTTATTGATACATTTAGAGGGAAAAATATTAGACTTACATTTCATTCAAAAGTTACTTTATGGATGACATTTGGTATAATAATTTTAGGCTTTTTAGCTTTTTGTTGTAGTGAATTTTTGCCTTTAATAGAAAAACAGAAATCTTTATCTTATATTGTAAATAATTCTTTTTTTCAAACGATAAGTGCAAGAACAGCAGGTTTTAATTCTATACCTTCTGGATTTATAACAACTTTTTCAGCATTTATTTTGATGATATTGATGTTTATAGGTGCAGGATCCGGTAGTACTGCCGGTGGAGTAAAAATTACTACTATAACTTTGGTCTTTGTATTTGTTAGAAGTATTTTAAAAGGGAACGATTCATATCCTTTTGCCGGTAAAAATATGGATATAGATTTAGTTAGGAAATCATTGGCGGTATTTGTGTTGATGATTATATTTGTATTAACGTTTATTGCGGCATTGCTTTGGGCAGAACCAAATCTTGATCCACTTAAAGTTATTTTTGAAGCAGTATCTGCTTGTTGTACAGTTGGACTTACTTTTGGTATTACTTCTGATATTTCGAATTTGGGAAGAGTAATTTTAATATTTGCAATGTTTATAGGCAGAGTTGGTGCTGTAACAGTATTAATATATTTAATGAATAGCAAATTTGTTCAAAGTAATATAAAATATCCAGATGGAAAACTTTTAATATAATAATAAGTTTTTAATGGAGTATTTATGACAAAAAAACAATTTGGTGTAATTGGTCTTGGAACATTTGGTTCAAATGTAGCAAAAGAACTATTTAAAAGAGATTTTCCTGTTCTTGCAATTGACCATGATGAAGAATTAGTTAATAAGATAAGTCCTTTTGTAACTCAAGCAATCGTTGCTGATGCAACTGACGATAATGCATTGAAAAATGCAGGGATAACAGATTGCGACAGTGTTATTATTTCTATAGGTGAAGATGTTGAAACAAGCATTTTGGCAACTTTAATAGTTAAAGATTTGGGTGTCAAAAATGTTATTGTAAAATGTGTAAGTCAGTGGCATTCTAAAATTGCAGTTAAAATTGGTGCTGACAAAGTTGTATATCCTGAACTTGAAATGGCAAAGAAATTAGCTGAAAGTATGGTTTCACCAAATATTTTAGAACAAATAGAGTTTTCGCATGATTATAATCTTGTTGAAATAATTGCTCCTAAGGAATTTTGGGGAAAAACGATAAAAAGTTCCGGAGTCAGAAATAAATATGGAATAAACATTATTGCAATAAAAAGACAAATTCCTTTTGTCAATGATGACGGGCAAACAGATATAAAGGAAGATACTAATATTGCTCCGGGTCCTGATGATGAAATTTTGGAAAATGATGTTTTAGTTGTAGTTGGTAAGCAAGAAGAACTTGAGAAGTTAAAGAAAATATAAGGGTATATATGGATATAAAAGAACAAGAAGAATTATTAGAAATGGCAAAGTTTTATTTTTTAAATAGTAAATTTGATGAGGCTATTATAGAGTTTAAAAAGGTTTTAAAAATTAATCCGTTAAATGCAGATGTTTACTGTAATTTGGGATTGATATATGAAAATAGAAAGCAACAAAGTGAAGCAAAAAAAATGTATGAAAAGTGTTTAGGAATAGATAAAAATAATAAGGTTGCAAGAGATCATATTAATAAACTTATAGGATTTAATGATGAACAAGATTGATTCAATACTTAAAGAAGCATTAGATAAAATTAAAACAGCAGAACTTGATACTATTGAAAATGTTAAAGTTGAATATTTGGGTAAAAAAGGTAAAATTACCGAAATATTAAAAACCATTTCATCTTTATCAATAGAAGAAAAAAAACAAATTGGTTCAGAAATTAACACTGTAAAAAATACTCTTAATGAAGCTATTGATAGTAAGAAAAAAGAAATCACAAATAAACTTTTAGAAGAGAAAATGAAAAATGAAAAGATTGATATTTC
>Ga0172377_10002329_pt1 | contig 19366 bp, 14 predicted proteins | sample Pumphouse3metaG_FD_119749 | JGI IMG/M metagenome (GOLD analysis project Ga0172377, IMG submission 119749) | Leachate microbial communities from a municipal landfill in Southern Ontario, Canada - Pumphouse #3 metaG | ecosystem: Engineered > Solid waste > Landfill > Unclassified | place: Canada...
GGAAGATGGTCAACTTCATGCACCTTCATGGTGTGGATAGCGCTAAGAAGCTCTGGGGAAAGGGTAGTGTCATCCATTGTTTTTCTCCTGAAGAAGTTGCATATTAATGTTGCTGATGCGGTCCATAATCGTCCGTGCGCGATGGTATTCATCCATATACTGAACTGCCAGTTTCCGCATCTCCTTAGGAACGTATTTCTGCCGTTGCTTGCATTCTCATTGACTACGATGCACATAACGGGACCCTGCTTCTGCCCCTGGTGGCATTTGCAACTCGGACGGGAGCAAACAAGTATACCTCTCTACGATAGAGCCATGGACCATGTGCGGAAGGGAAGTAAGCTCTGCTAGCAAGGTGCAACGTTCATCGAATAGTTATTGATATACTTCGTTTAACATGCATATAATATTGTATATATCATGTGATATAAAAACAGATAAATCAAAAAAACGCGAGAAAATAAGATTTTTTTTGCGTTTTTTGTGAGAAATATGGGGTTAAAGGATGTTGCTGATTCTTTTCTGGTTTGGGTGCGAATGATTATTCTAACGGGATACCAGTTCATGATCCTGAAAATGGGCGCTAATTTTGCTTATCATTTATACTTCGTTAATAAAAATAATGATTCGGTGTATTATATTATTTTGATCATTAGGTCTATAAAAAAATACCGTAAAAATGGGGCTGAATTTTTTTGTGCAGCTTATAAAGAACATATAAAGGTTTTCTTATGCAGAAACAGTTATTGCGGGTATGTGAAGTCTTAGAAAAAGTAATCAAGGGAAAATCGGATGTCCTTGAGCAGCTGGTAATTGCTCTCATTTCGGAGGGCAGCGTGTTATTACGCGACGTGCCTGGCGTGGGCAAGACAACGCTGGCAAAAACGCTGGCGGGTTGTCTTTCTGCTCAATTTCGACGAATCCAATTTACGCCGGATTTATTGCCGACCGATATTATTGGAAGTAGTATATATAATGCGAAAGATGGTGAATTGCGATTTCGGAAGGGACCTGTTTTTACCAATATTTTGCTGGCGGATGAAATTAATCGTGCGAGTCCAAGAACGCAGTCTGCTTTATTAGAAGTTATGAGTGAGCAGCAAGTATCTGCGGATGGTGTCACGTATGTCTTGGAGAGTCCATTTATTGTATTAGCCACGGAAAATCCGATTGAATATCAGGGCACTTATGAATTGCCGGAGGCTCAGCTGGATCGCTTTGCAATGCAGCTGTCGCTTGGATATCCGGATAATGAAGCAGAGATACAGCTTTTTAAAGATCGTTTGCATGGTGATCCGGCAGAAAGAGTTTCGGAAGTTCTTTCGTGTGAGGAGCTGGTTGAAATTCAGAAAAAAGTAAAAATGGTGACGGTGGATGAATCGCTTTTGCAGTATGTACTTCGGGTTATTGGCGCTACGCGTAAAGACGCGCGGATCAGTCTTGGAGCCAGTCCGCGTGGGGGGCTGTTATGGATTCGCGCGGCGCAGGCGTCGGCCTTTTTGTATGAGCGTGATTTTGTTACTGTGGATGACCTGAAGAAGCTGGCAATTCCAGTTTTGGCGCATCGAGTGATATTAGAAAAGCAATCGCAGTACAGCGGTTTGAACAGTGTTGCTGTTATTACAGAAATTCTGCATAAAATTGCGGTTCCGCGTTAGGATGAGTGCGTCAGTGAACATTTTTTCTTTATGGCATAAAAGCCAACATCTTTATATTTATTGGATGCAGTGGTATCTTGATGGCCCTGCTGGAATTGGCCGTCGCAAGACGGGGTGGCGGTATCGCTCGCCGATATTGGCGAGTTTATTATGGCTGCTGGCTTTTTTGAATCGTTTATTTTGTTGGGGGGGGCTTTTTGTTATTCCTCCGATGGTACTATTTTTAGGCCATACTTTTATTGTTCCAGATGCAAAAGTTCGTGAGATGTTATTGGTTGCCGTAGCGTTGTTGGTTGCGGATTGGGTTGTTGGCGCGTTATTTTGGCCATGGCTGAAAACAAAGAGAAGTTTTCCGGAGCATGCTTGTGTTGGTCAAGAATTTTGTTATCATTATGAGGTGTATAACCGGCGTCATTTTCCGGCGTTATTTTTAATTTTTGAATGCGGGTTAAGAATGCGGTGGTTTATGCAACATCAATTCGTGCGCTGTTCTTATTTTCCTGGGAAGAAGGCTTTGACAATATCCGGGAAGATGATTCCTAAAAGGCGGGGCATTTTTTATTTGCGTAATCTTGTAGTATCATCTGTTTTCCCATTTGGGATATGCAAGCATTCCAGCGTTATGTTGACCGAAGAACGCCTGATTGTTCATCCGGCATTTTTTCTATTGGATCAATTTCATTTGCCAGTGGGTAAAAAGTTTCAAAAAAATGGCTCGGATCAAATGCTTAAGATTAATGAGGTGCAGGATTTTACGGGGTGTCGTGATTATAGGGATGGCGATAATCCGCGTCATATCCATTGGCCGAGCAGTGCTCGAAGGGGCCGTTTGGTCGTAAAAGAATATAAAGATGAATTTAGGAGTCGCGCGGCATTGATTGTGGATACCTATGTTCCACATCAAAAGGGAAATCGGGGCAATTTGTTTCGTTTATCAACGGCCTTTTCTGCGGCTGGTAATTTATGGAAGCATTTTTATTTAGAATCTCAGGATGAACGGTTGGAAGCGGCGATTACTTTAGCGGCGTCTATCGTGCATTCTTTAATGAAAAAAGATTTTGTGATTGATTTTTTTGCGGCAGGGCGTGAAATGCGAAAGCTGTCGTTGGGGCGTCAAACCGGAAATATGAATCAGCTTTTAGATCTACTGGCCGGCGTGGAGGCAGAAGTGCAGAATGACCTAGGGCTGGCACGAAATGAAATACTGGAGGAAGCACAAGAGTTGGGGGCGGTGATCGTTATTCTTTTGAGCTGGGATGAAAAACGGGCGGATTTTATTCGGCAATTACGTGCAAATGGTGTTGCTGTTAAGGTGATTATGCTTGGTAAAACAGAAGTCTCGAAAGATTGTTTTGTAACAGTAAATCCGAGTGATATTTTGTCTGGAAAGATTCATGAGATCTAGAAAAATGAAACATATTTCTCCATCCTTAAAGGTTTTGTCAGTTTTTCTTTTATTGCCATTATCGTTTTATTTAGGTGTGTTAGGTGATTTTCCGCATATCCCGATCATGGTATTGACCGGAATTTTGGTTGTTTATTTTCGGCGACAAAGTTTGCGTATAACGGATCGAAGCATTATTTATACGGTTGTAGTGATTGGGGTATTGGTAACGCTGGGCGGGTATTTGTTTGCAAATGAAGAAAGTCGCCTTGGAATTTTTTCATTTTTTTTCAGGCCGGAATACTATTGTGCGTTTGCGTTGCTTTGCCCCATTGCGATGGCGCTTTTTCCATCCGAGATATTGTTTGTTGGAATGAATCTAGGAGCCGCTATTTTTGTATTAGGTACGTGTGGGGACGTTAATAATTTAATGTTTCAGAATACCAGGATGCCCTTTTTCGATTCATGGTTGAATGAGCACTACTTATTAAGTTATCGGATCATGGTGGGGTATGTATTGTTCTTAATACTAGCTTTGTTAAGTCCAGTGTTGCAACAGAATCGTTCCCATTTTAAAATTTTGCTGTTACGGCTTTTGAGCGTATTTGTTTTGATTTTGTGTATTATGGGCGTCTTTTATTTAGCACCAAAAATTGATGCCGGAATTCGAGAAATTGAGCGTGTTTATATGAGAGGCCACTCGATGCGCATGGGACAAAAAATGCTGAAAAATTCAGCACCGGTTTTTGGTGACAATGTCGATCTGAATTTGCCGATGCCGCTTAGTGGAAATAAAGAAAGAAAAAAAATCGTGCTTCGCGTAAAGGGGAAACAACCACCGGAATATTTGCGGATGCGGTGTTTTGAAGAATATAAACGGGGAATTTGGGAAAAGTCGTCTGGAAATGGTGGTGTGCAAAGCTATGCCGGTGTGTCTTCCAAAGGCATGATTACGGTTACGACGTTTGATTTGGGAGAAAAAGCTGATAGTGTGGCGCAGCAACAATGGCAAATTTCTTTTTGTGGCGGAATGCGCAGCGCCTTTTTGCCGGTGGTTATGCCGGTACAAAGGATCCGTATGGTGGCTTCTGGCTTGAAAGTCGATAAAATGGGGCAGATCACGGCAGAACAATGGCGGCGAGATGCCGGATATGAAATTTTTTGCCGTAATGATTTGCTGAAAAAGGATGCCTGGCAGGGAAAAGTTGCTGGTAAGGGCAGAGGGCCTGAAAAGGAAGAGTTTTTGTCTGTGCCGGAAGAATTAAGGCTCCGCCTTGATGCTCTTTTAGCAGCGATGCCCAATTGGAAGGAAGCCGTTAGTTTTTCACAGAAAAGGAGCGCGCTGGAATCTTATTTTGCCCAGAATTATAGCTATCGTCTCGGGGTAGAAAGGCCGCCGGAGGCTGGCGATCCAGTATTGTATTTTTTAGAAAACAGTAAAGCGGGACATTGTGAACTTTTTGCTGCAGCAAGTGTGCTACTGCTGCGGCAAGCAGGAATCCCGGCGCGGTATGTAACCGGATTTCTTTGTTATGAGCGTCATCCGTCTGGCATCTATTATGTGTCGCGTCTTAGCAATGCGCATGCATGGCTTGAGGCCTATAACGAAACGCTGCAAAAGTGGATCCGACTAGATATGACCCCACCGAGCGAAATTCAGAATCGTTCGGAAAACTGGAATGGACTGGCGTCTTGGTGGGATTTGTTTAAATATTATTTTTCTGAGATAATACGCATGGTGCATGAAGGTCGAATCGCCGCAGCAATTGTGCTGTTTGTCGTTTTGGCAGGGCGTGCATTGATTCACCCGATCGGAATTTTTCTACTGTTGTTTGGTGCTGGATATTTCGGATGGTATCGGTATTCCCAAGCGCAGCGAATAAAAAAAATGTGCTTGTCGGATCGACAGTATTTAGCACGAAAAAAGTATTTGCAGGTGCTTCATTTTTGGCAGAAGAAACTAAAAATCCGTATCCCTGAAAGTATGTCTGCGCAAGAATTTTTGAATTTATTGCAGAAAGAGTCTGAAAAATGCTCGCTGAAAGAATTTCAGAATGCTGTTCAAGAAGTTGTTGATTATGAGAAGGAACGTTTTGAAGAAGAAAATATATAAGGGGCTGTAAAAAAATTAACTTGACAATTTGCCGAAAAAATCGTGATTTGATTTTGGGGCCGACGACGAGGAGCATACCCTAAGGTATGTGACGAGGTTGGCGGCACAAAAAGCATTCACGAGAATTAGGCAAATGTAAAGGTTATTTCTGAACAGCCCCTAAGTGCAAGACGCCTCTTTTTTGGTGGGAAAAAGTTACTTTTGAAGCAAAGATAAATTGAAATACAAAAAGCACGGATAAAATTTATCCGTGCTTTTTGAGGAGAAGAGATGAAAGGGGGAACTTTTTACATCTGTGAAAGAAAAGACAAAACATAACTTGTTATAGTTGTTCCGATTGCCAACGCTGCAACAAGCGCTGAAATGCTTTCTAAAGCCCCGATTTTCTTTGCGTCTGAGGGAGTCGCAATACCGGGAATAGAAGTATCGGCTTTCTCTTTTTTCTTCTTTTTTAGTTTCTTATTTTCTGGAGGGGGTACTGAAACGGTCTCTTTCGCTTTCTTCTTGCTGATCGTCAGTTTGGGCTTTTTGAAGTCCTCTGGTGGATTGATCGCCTGTGTTTCAGAGTGATTGGAAGAATGATCTTTTTCAGCAGGCTCTGGCGGAGGTACTGCTTGAGTAGCACCTGAGCCGTGATTTTTAGACTCGGCGACAGGAGACGCTTGCTGTGGAGCATTATCGGATGTCTTTTTTATTTTTAAGTTGATCTTCTTGGAGAATGCATCTTCTTCTTTGCTATCAGCAGCTTTTGCATCTTTCGGTTTTAATGAAATGGTTGCCGTGGAAGACTTTTTAGCATATTCTTTTATATGAGCTGTTGAAATAGAAGTTGTGGACGTCAAATCCATTTTTTTTGCAGCAATGGTGTCCGTGGTATTCTTTTGAGATTTGAGCGGGGATAAAATTTCAGGTTTTGGGGTATCGACATTCGTTTTTGTTGAAGAATCCTGCTCTGTGTTTTTAATTGCTAAATTTTTAATATTTAATTTTATTGTTGATGTATCAATTGTTGGTTTTAAGTGTGCTGCTGGTGCTGTGGAAGTAACCGGAGAAGAACTTGTTGGCGGTGGCGGCGGCACTACCATTGTTTTTTGTGCTGATGGAGTTGGTGGTGGCACTGAGATCGTTTTGAAGGCTGGTTGTTTGGGCTGTTCTGATTCTTGATTTTTTAGTTTTAGTTTATTGTCGGATTTTATCGAATTTTCAGTAGGAGTGACAACAGCGGGCTGTACACCGGCGAGTCTTACGCCGGGTGGAGGGGGTTGGGGGGGCTTTGATGCCGATAAGTTTAAAGTATGTTTTGGTTGGGGCTGCGGTTTGTTGGTATCCGGCGTCAGGGATATTGAGTGAACGTCGCCAGTCAATGGGGACGAATCGCTGCTTTCCTGCTCGGGATTTTTTCGAATGACTTTTAAACGAACCGTTTCGCTTCGTTTTTCAATTTTTCCTGGTGTGAAAGTACTGGCTGTCTGACCTGTTGACGTGATTTTTCGGAGCTTTCCGGTTGATGTATCGCGTAAGCTTATGGGATCATTTAAATTGATAGCCTTTTGGGTTGCACTAGCTGCAGGGGTAATTTTTTTTTGTGCGGTTTCTTCCGTTGTTTCATTTTGTATTTTAAATCGACCCGTTTCAACTTTAAAACGATTGGTGTCCGTATTGTGTAAGCGTAATTTCTTGTTTTCAGATGGAGTGTCAGGCATATTAAAAAACTCCCGTATAAAGTTATTGTAGAATCAAATGATTATTTTATTATAAAGTAGTTCAAGAACTCTTTGATTGCAAATAAAATATCCTGTTTTTTTAAAGAATCTGACAATTAGGATGAAATAAACCTTCGTTTCATCCTAATTGTAAAAAATTTCTTGGTTTATTTTAAGGCATTGCCATTACCGAGAATAACGCTGCCAGCTTCTAGACTTTCAACAACTTTTGAACTGGCGATGCCTAATTTACGCTTGGTTGCGACTTCTTCGCCATTCTGAATGAGAAAATCCTCAATCTCTTTTTTGTAAATTTGTTTGATTTTATACCGCCGAATTTTCATAATTGCGGTCAATGTACCGTCATCGATGGTAAAATCAGGCAGAATGAGAACTTCTTTTGGCTTTTGGTAGGCTGCTAAATCCTTCGTGTATTTGAGCATATCAGCTTTGATCAGATCATGCAACTTTTGGGGATTATGTTTTTTGCGAATCTCTTCGGTAACATTGGCACAAATATAGACATTTTTGCATTTTTCGCCAATGACCATCGCTTCCGAAATAAGCTTGGAATTTTTGACGGCATCTTCGATGGATTCTGGGTGTAATTTTTCACCGCCAATTAAAACAATCATATTTCCTTTGCGACCCTGAAGAAATAAATAACCATCTTTGTCGCAATAGCAGACATCGCCGGTATTCAGCCAGCCGTCTTCCATTGTTTTAGCACTGGCATCGGTATGGCGCCAATAGCCTTTCATGACGCATTGCCCTTTGATTAAGAGCTGCCCGCGCACGTCCTTTCCCATATTGCCGTTTTCATCTTTGAAGGTATAATCACCGCCGTATTTTGGCAGAAGCCATGGCATGACAGGCCCACAGCTTCCTAAGCGATGACGATCAAAATAGTTCGAACTGACAACGGGTGAAGTTTCTGTTAAACCATATCCCTGGTAGACTGGCAGGCCAATATATTTAAAAAAGATTTGTAGTTCGAGATCCAGTGGAGCGCCACCGCTGACAATACAGCGGATTTTTCCGCCAAAGGCTTTTCGGAATTTTCGAAAAACAAGCGGGTCATAGAAACAATGATGCGTGATCATTCGAAGAATCCCGCCGTCTAAACGCGGTCCGGCAGTGTAAATACGGCTGGCATTGTAAATGGCTGTATTAATTAGTTTTTTGATGCGGGGAGTCGATTCGCTAATGCGCTTGTCTATGGCTAATTTTAAGCCCTCAACAATACGAGGAACAACAATAACAACCGTTGGAGCATAATTTTTAATATTGCGTTTGAAGTCGCGTATATCTTTTGGAATCACGCAAACACATCCAGCTTTTATACTGCATCCGACTTCGCAAACTAAGGCGTAGCTATGCCAGTAGGGAAGCAATGACATAATGCGGTCTTTGTTTCCCATATGAAAAACCTCTAGCGCGCCCCAGACATTAATGGAAAGATTCCGATGGGTGAGCATAACGCCTTTGGGCATGCCAGTGGAACCGCTTGTGTAAATAAGAGTGGCGATATCATCGACCGCAATTTTGGCAATGGCGGGGGCCTCTTCGTTTTCTTGCAACTGTAGGGGAAGATCATTCCAATCAACGACCTTGACTGCACCGCAGTTTTGTTTTACTTTTTTCATACAATGGTTATCGGTAAGAATAAGACTTGGTTCGCTGTCTTTAATAACGAAGCTCATTTCAGGGTCGCCAAGGCTTTCGCAAATGGGTACGGGGATAGCCCCGAGGTGCCAGCAGGAGTAGAAAAAATGATAGTGATTTATGGATTTGCTTGCAATTGCCGCAACGCGATCGCCGGGTTTTATACCTTGATCGTTAAGATAATTTGCCCAGGCAAGCACTTCCTGTTGTAATTGTGCGAAAGAAATAATTTGGAGTCCGTCCGAAGAGGGAGAGATTAATGCAGTATGCTTTTTATTTTTTTTGCAGCTGTCAGCGAATAATTGCCCCATACTAATAGGTGTAGGCATAACGGTTTCTCCTTTACATTAAAAAAAATAGCTTGATTTTAATCTAGCTTTTTTGTTTGTTAAAATTAAATATGAATTAAATTGTAAGAAAAAAACGCCAGCGTATTAAAATATTTTATACGGCTGGCGTTTTATATTCGGTAATCTTTGAAAAAATTAAGCCAAGTTTGCGATTCGTGTAGCAAGGCGTTGTTTTTTACGGTCGGCCTTATTTTGATGAATAACACCAGTTTTTGCGGCTTTATCTAATTCAGAGAAGCATTTAGAGAGTGCTGCGGTAATTTCTTCTTTGTTATTTTTTTTAATAACTTCGTCTAAGATGTTTTCATAAGTATGAACGCGTGATTTGCGCATACGGTTGAAGGTTTCTTTTTTAGCATTACTTTTTAAGCGTTTTGCTGCTGATTTAATATTCGGCATTCTTTGTTTCCTGTGTTGAGCCCTTCTTGAAAGGAGCAGATTATAATGATACAAATTTGGAGTAAAAATTTCAATTAGTCCTATAATATGATATCGATAAAAGAAAATTCAAATAAAGAAGGTTGAAATTATGAATGATATTGCTAAAAAAAACAAAAAATTGAGGTAAAATGATGAAAAAGTAAAAATCTTTTGCCTTTTCTGTTTCTTTTCATGTTTTTTGTATTGCAAAATAGTGGTTCAGAATATAAATTTAGAGCATTGACGTAATTATAAGATTTTCAGGAGAGTGTATATATGAAGATTCAGCAGTATCTTATTCTGTCTGTTATTGTATCTGTTTTATTCCATTTGTTGGTTTTTGGGGCAGCGGCGAATATCTATGTGAACCGCAAAATGGAAATATCGACGCAAAATCCACAGAAAAAAAAACAATATATGGTGGTCAAGAATTTTGTGCAAAAACCAGAAATCGCGAAGTTGGAAGAGAAAAAACAAGTCTTCGCCAGTTCTAAAAAACTAGCAAGTATCAATAATGATATAAAGCAAGAGCTGCAAAAAAAATCTGTTGTCGCCAGTAAGCTGGAAAAAGTTTTTAAAGATGAAAATCTCCTTGAATCAATTACCCCGAAATATAAACTGGATACAAATCTTAACTTGCACAACCAAAACCAAAAGGACGTTCAAGTTAAAAGCGTGGAAATTACAGCCCCGCGTCCTAAAATTGTGGAAATTGATTTTAATAAACTAGCCCCGGAAAGACGAGCTTTGCCGAATCGAATCTTCACGCCAAAGCTGGCGCGTTTAGATAGCAAAGCATTTTTGCTGCCGAGTCTGGCTGCAAATGGACCGCTCAGCGGCGGGTCTTCGGATTCTTATAACCTTGGATTAAAATCAGAGAAACACCCGCATTTCGGATCTCTCGGGGCGGACTTGAAAAATTTCGGGTTGGAGAACAAGGCTTCGGATTCTTTATGGAATGGCTCGCGTGTTGGAGGAAAACCGGATTCGGGTGATCAGTATTTATTTGCTGCCTTGAATCGCCCCGCTGGTTCGTTGGCTCCTCGTCCGTTAGATCATTTTGTAAATGTCAAAGTTCGGGTTTTGAAAGACAAGTTTGGCCTTGGCGGCTTTTTTCAAGTAGACATATCGCCGAATGAATTTAGTGATTCGTTGCGGGATGTTTCGAAGGACTCGTTATTTATTATTGATCATTCAAATAGTATTTCTGTATCAAAGTTATCGAAATTTAAGGCGGCCACGCGAGAGGCACTGAATTATTTAAATCCGTCGGATCGTTTTAATGTTGTTTCTTTTACGGATTATGCAAAAAGTGTTTTCCCTAAGTTTGAGATCATGAATGCTTCGAACAAAAGTATTGCCGATAACTATATTTCTTCTTTATACCGCGGTGGTATGACCGATGTTTTTGCGGGATTGGCGCCTTTTGTAAAGGCTAGTAATGGGGATATGGATCGCCCGTTAAATGTTTTTCTTTTAACGGATGGGCAGTCAACGGTCAATATTCATTCATCGGATGAATTTTTACGGCGAATAACTGGAATTAATCCAGGGAACGTTTCGATCTATCCATTCAGTGTGGGAAATCATACGAATCGTGAATTACTGGATTATCTTGGTTATTTAAATCGCGGAAAACAGAATTACGTAAAATCAGTGGATGATTTACAGCGGGAAGTGGTTGATTTTATCAGCGCGCATTCGAGTATGATCATCATGGATTTGCGCTATATGGCAGATAAAAACAGCCGCGCAGAAATTTTTCCGAAAGATTTGCCACATTTATATCGTCAGGAATCTCTGCGGTTATATGGTCGGTATGAAAATGAGGAAGATGAATTGGTATTGGCGTTAACAGGGCGTGATTATCAAAAACGTTATAGCGATCTTGTCTTTCGCAGAAAGTATAAAGAATGCGGACGTGCCGATCAAAAAATTTCCCGTGAGTGGGCTTTACAAAAAATATTTTACCTTCTGGCTCAAAAAAATTGCGTGACGAATCAAGAGCAGAAGAATAAAATGGAAGGCGAAATTCAGAAAATAATGCATGACTTTGAACTCAGTTTTGAAAATTAAAAATTGTTAAAATGATACTTTTATAAAAGCCGTCTTTTGCTGTCTTTTGCAATGGACGGCTTTTTTTAAGAGCTATAAAAGAAAAGGAATTATTGGTATGTTAAAACGACCGTTGATTGTTGCGATGGATTTAGAGGGTGTTCTGATCCCTGAAGTGTGGATCGCTTTCGCTGAAAAAACCGGTATTGAAAAACTGCGTTTGACGACACGTGATATTTCGGATTATGATGTGCTGATGAAACAACGCCTGGCACTGTTAAAAGAAAATCATCTAAAGTTGGCGGATATACAAGATGTGATATCGACAATGAGCCCATTGGATGGTGCACTGGATTATATGAATTGGCTTTCTAAACGCTACCAAAATGTAATTCTCTCGGATACTTTTTATGAATTTGCCAGTCCCTTTATGAAAAAATTTGACTGGCCGACGTTGTTTTGTAATTCTCTAGAAGTGGATGCGGATGGTAATGTAATTGATTACAAGATGCGTCTTCTGGATGGAAAACGTCATGCTGTTTTGGCCTTTAAACAACTGAATTTCGATGTTATTGCTATGGGAGATTCCTACAATGATACTTCAATGCTGAAGGAAGCAAAACTGGGCATCCTGTTCCGCCCATCTCAGAATGTTGTGGATGAATTTCCAGAATTTCCGGTTGCTTCTACGTATGAAGAAGTAAAAAAATTGATTGAAAGTGTAAAGTAGGAAGGTGCTTGCGTGAAACATTTTGAAATCGGTTTCTATTCGGATAATCCAGTAAAAAAAGATGACCTTTGTATTATTATGAATGGAAAAGGCGAATTGTATTTGCCGCCACAGGAAGAAAATTCTATCCCGTTCTTTCCGCTTTTTAGACAAGGTTATGGCAGTTGGACAAAAGCATTGCCGTATGACGCCGTTTATCTTGGTTCGTGGGATGGCCGTGCCTGCTATGCGGTAAATATAAAGAACGTAGAAAGCAGACTTGATAAGCCGACTGTGATGCGTTCCGCTATGGCTGCGTTACCAGAAGAGTATGTTTGTCTGATTTGCATGGGAAAACAGCTGTTGTACTGGCGTGAACATACTAATTATTGTGGTGTTTGCGGAACAAAACTGCAGGAAAAGGCTGAAGTGCGGGCGCGTGTATGTCCGAAATGCGGCTATTTGCATTTTCCCAAAATCAACCCGGCAGTTATTACGGCAATTTGTAAGGACGATAAACTTTTGCTGGCGCATAATGCCGGTTTCCAAAATAATACGTATAGTCTTATTGCAGGATATGTTGAGAGCGGCGAAACGTTGGAACAATCGGTCACCCGTGAGATTCACGAAGAAGTGAATATCAATGTTAAAAAAGTTCGCTATTGGGGCAGTCAGCCATGGCCTTTTCCTGGCTCACTGATGTGTGGATTTACTGCAGAATATGATTCTGGTGAACTAATAGTGGATGGTCGTGAGATTGTGGATGCGGAGTGGTATTCTGTGGATGCTCTGCCGACGCTGCCGAGACCCGGTAGTATCGCGCGAAAAATAATTGATGACTGGATTTCGAAGGTTCATGCTTAAAACCCAAAGATAACAATGTCTGATTTACAAGACAATAAAAAAGCCCAAAAAAATATTTCGGGATCTGTTGGCAAGTCGATGCTGCGATTAAGTACGGGTATATTAGGCAGTCGCATTACAGGCCTTATTCGTGATATTGTGATGGCGTGGTATTGGGGTGGAACTGGGGTTGCGCAGGCGGCTTTTAATTTAGCGTTTGCGGTTCCGAACAGTTTGCGTGCATTACTTAGCGAGGGTGCTTTTGCGGCGGCATTTGTGCCGATGCTTTCCGAACGCTGGGCAAAAAAAGAACCTGAAGAAGCTAAAAAACTGGCATCACGAGCAATTTCAATTCAGCTGATTGTCTTGGTTGGTTTTGTTCTTATTACTGCAATTATTTCTCTTGGGTGCTATTTTTTGTCTGTGAAGAATAAAAACCTCGGTGCGCATATTCCTTTAACGTTCTTACTGATTCCTATTCTTATGCCGTATGCGCTGTTAATATGTCAGGCGGGTGCTTTTGCATCGGTATTGAACAGTTTGAAAAAATTTACGATGCCTGGTCTTGTGCCGATTTTATTCAATGTCGTACAAGTTTGCAGTATATTGTTTCTTTGTCAGCAATGGCAAATAACGGAACGCCCCCCTATTTTTATTTTCTCGTTAAGTGCACTATTAGCCGGATTACTGCAGTTGCTGACGCTGATGATATTGAGTCGTCGAGCAGGGTTTACGTATCGATTTGATCCATCTTGGCATGACAAAGCGGTTCAGACACTGTGCTGGCGCATTCTGCCGGGTCTGGGTGGTGTCGGTGTGATGCAGATTAATAGTCTGGTGGATAAAATACTGGCGGCAAAATTAGGTCCAGCAGCGGTGGGTGCTTTGAATTACAGCCAGCATATCGTTTATTTACCAGTGGGTGTTTTTGGAGTAGCGATGGGAGTTGTTTGTTTGTCAAATATGTCTCATTTAGTGGCAAAAGGGGCTCAGCAAGAGATTGCCAATTGTTTTGATTATGCGCTTCGGCAGGTTTTTTTTCTGATATTGCCATGCACAGTACTTTTTTTTCTTTTACGTGAGCCCATTCTTTCGTTGTTGTTTTATCGTGGGGCGTTTAATCAGGAAGCTGTTCAAGAGAGTGCTTGGGCATTGTTGTTTTATCTTCCAGGGCTACCGGCTTTTTGTGCGGTAAAAATTGCGACGACGCCTATTCATGCGCGTTTTGATACAGCAACGCCGGTGAAAATTGGTTGTTTTTGTATGATTTTAAATATTATTTTGAATCTTATTTTGATGCAGTTTTTACGTCAAGGCGGGTTGGCGTTATCGACAAGTATTTGTTCTTGGCTGAATGCGATTCTGTTGATGCGGATCAACAAGAAATTTATGCCATTGTGGAAGCCTTCCAAAACGGCAATTTCTTTATTGGCACTTCTTCCGGCTGGCGTCTTGGCAGGTATTTGTGCCTGGATAGCGCTGCGTTGTTTGCCATCGATGAGCTCACTTCCTAATGTTCTTCGAACTGGAACACAGGTCATTGCTGGATGTGCCGCTGGTGGAATAGGGTACTTGATTGGCGTTCTTATTCTGCGCCGCCCGGAAATAAAAGAATCGTTGGCTATGGTCTATAAACGATAGTGCTCATAAGGCTGCAGGGATTATTTTTCTTTTTGCACGCAGTGCGCAATAATTTTTTGAATTAATATTTCAGTGCAGTCGTTTGTTCTACGTTTTTTCCATGCAATAAAAAAGCCGTCATAGCATATGCTTGACGGCTTTTTTATTTAATTTTTATAGGATGGCATTCCTAGGGGGAGTCGAACCCCCGTTTACGGGATGAGAACCCGTTGTCCTAGGCCACTAGACGATGGGAACACAGTTATGTGTTGGAGCTTTTATAATTTAGAGGGTGAAAAAAAGTTTGCAAGTGCAAATAGGCTTTTTTTATGTTTGTATTTAAAAATAGAACTTATTTTTTGCTTGTTAAAAAGAATTGTTTATCGGCAGGGATAAAAATGCTGGATATTTATCACTGTGATAGATCGTGTGACGGGATAAACGCAATTTTTCATCCTGAAGAATGGGGCCGCCGGTGTTGGCATTGCGATCAAGATTTGGGAAATTTTGCCCATGAATTTCTAAACGTAGGGCATGCCCTGGTAAAAATTTTACGGCAATATGAGAAAGATTGATCTTGAATTTATAAATTTCCCCTGGTATCAGCAGTTCTTCGCTTGTCATTGAATTGCGAAAGCGTGCCCGTATCATGCCAGTGGTCAGTCCATAGGAATGCCCTTCTGGGGTTACCTCCGCAAGCGTTGCAAAAAAATCAGTGTCCGGCGTTGAAACAGAAGCAAAAAATTCGAATTGAACTTCGCCCGTGACAGTCCGGGGGGTGGTAAATTTTTCAGAGGTAAAAACGAGCATACTGGAACGCTGCTCTTGGTCGGATCGATCATAACAGCCGAGCGCCTGATGCTGCCCGTGGTTGGATAATATTGGGTTTTCGGGGTCCGATATATAAACATCGGGTGTTTCTTGGCTTGGTGGCGTATCATTGATGGTGCCGTCTCCATTGGAAGAATTTGCATTGCCATTTGAATGGATGTATGCCTGCTTGATGATGGTCTTTTCTGGTGGCCAAGTATCAGCGGTATGCCAGCAGTTTTCTCCCAGCATATAAAATTCAACGGCGGGCTGGTTTGGCAGTGGGTCGTCGGTAGGATTTTTCAAAAGGTTGAAAATATATTTTTTCTGCTTTTCATTCAGGGCATCCTGATTGCAGTGTTTGCCGAATAATTCAGGATTCAGTAGACCGCCGTGACCCCATGGGCCAATATGAAGCCGTGTAAATTGTCGGGCTTCTTTGGTTGCGGCTTCTTTTTTCATAAGAAGGAAACTCTCAATTGTTTCGGGCTTGAAATTATCAAACCAGCCACCGGCTATCAGCGCTGGTGCGCGAAAGGTTTTGAATTCGTTCTGGTAAGAATTAAGAACGATCGATGGTTTGTTCGCAGACTCGAAAAAATGACGGAAGGGGGCCAGTGCGGAATATCCGGCATGCTTATCACTGTCAATAACGGGAAGTTTCCATACTGTTTTCATGGCATTATAATCTGGAACGCCTTCGTATCCGTAGGTTGAACGATGATGCATGGACAGCATCCAGTTAATGCCGAAGGATAGCTGTACTCCTCCACCATCTGTCGCTGCGCCGACGCAGCTATGCATGGGCGCTACACGTGGTGTTGTAGCAACTAGCCCGCTGAATTGGGCACGTTGTGCGCTCCATTGACACCAGCCAGGGTAGCTGGCGCCAAACATGGCACATCGGCCATTAAACCAATCTTGTTTTGTGAGCCATGCGAAGAGGTCTTCGGCGTCGTTTTTTTCGTTGTCTCGTTGTGCGGGGTCGAATGTTCCTTCGCTCCAGCCGGTGCCGCGACATGCTTGCTGGATGTAGATTGCCTGATGTTTAAGTGCTTCTTCATAGGGCAAGCCAAAATAGGTGGTTCGAGTATAGGGTGAGCGTACCAAAACAACCGAGCATTTTGGCGGATGTACAGGGGGAAAATAGACAATTGTATGGAGTTTTATGTTGTCTCGAGTTGGGAGCATTAAATTTTTGATATTGCAGGTAATATCAAAAGGCGGTACGATATCGGTAACGTTATAAGGGTCTTTTTGTTCGTTGTTCATCATGATATTTTTTTTATTCGTATTTTTTCATTTCTTTAAGGCTATCGATAAGGATATCCACGCGGTCGCTGAGTATGCCAGTGGCACCGAGTTTTACGAGTTTATAGTTCATATCTTCGGTGTTAGAACGAAAAACGATTGTGCGCAATTTAAGTTCATTGCAGAGATCAAAAACGCATGGATCCGAGAAATCGGCGACTGGTTGAACGAAACGGCAGCCGATTTTTTTGCAAAGTTTCAGGTTTTCGGGGCTACTTCGGTCTTCCCAGCCGGGGGTATAACAGATTTCAATTTTTGGATCGATGGATTTTACAAAGTCAATATCTTTCATTGTAGCAAGTGTTAGGTATCCTTGGTCGTACATTTGATATTGTTTATAGAGGTGACATATTTCTTTTATAACGGATTGTTCGGCATAGACCTGAATATTCATTGCGGTCTGTCCGCGGAATTGTTGTAAAATATCCTCAAAAGTAGGGATTTTCATGGAGCGGTAAACTGGTTTGCTTACTTCTTTTCCGCTTTTATAATCGGTTCCGTAGATATAATGGGAAAAATTTCCGCATCGTAATTGGGCAAGGGAGTATTCTTCTGGTTTTCCCTGCATATCAGAAGTACGGTTTAGGGTGTTGTCGTGTAGAAGAATGGGAATTCCGTCTTTGCTGGCGCGCAGATCGAATTCAATCATATCGGCACCGCATTGAATTGCTTTGCGCATGCTGAGGATGGTGTTTTCCGGATAGCAGCCACTAGCGCCGCGATGTGCGACGGTAATGACATTATCCCAATTATTATACAGATTGGTTAAGCCAGAAAATTGGTGGGTGTTCATGGGTGAATCCTCCTTGTAGCTTGATCTTTTATTTGGGGCCTTTTATCTTTATGAATCCAATGATGGATAATATAATATTGATTCATAATAAAAGTAATATTTCTTGTCTTTTTTGCAAATGTTTTTTGTTGTGGAAAAGGAAAAATATACTATTTATTATTAAGGGGAAAGAGAGGAAGGAAAAGGTAAAAATACTTATTTTTGGAAATTGTATCAGCAGCAAAGAGAGCAGGAAGCTAATCCGCTGCGTGATGTTTCTTTGTAGGATGTTCCCATATCTTGTCCCGTTTTAAGCATTGCTTTTAGGACCTCATCGAAACCGATTTTTTGTTTGTTTAGGCAAATTCCTTCTGCAATTATATAAGCATTATAGGCCGTTACGGCTCCAACAGCATTGCGTTCTATGCATGGAATTTGAACATAACCTTCGATGGGATCACAGGTCATTCCCAAATGATGTTCCAGGGCAATTTCAGCGGCGTTTTCAATAAATTGTAAATTACATTTGTTGATATAGGAAATCAGGCCGGCTCCCATTGCCGAGGCAACTCCCACTTCTCCCTGGCAGCCAACTTCTGCACCAGAAATACTCGCATTCGTTTTGGCGATACAACCAAGAAGCCCTGCTATCAAGAGCCCGTTCCGAATTTCCGCTCTGCTGATTTTTCTATAATTCAACAGATAATATATAATACTGGCCATTGTTCCTGAAGCTCCTGACGTTGGTGCTGTGACGATGATTCTTCCTGCCGCGTTTTCTTCCGACGCTGCAAAGGCAAAAGAGTTTAGGCATAATAATTTTTTTTCAAATGGGTCGTTGTTTTTTTGGGTCATTTTATAAAGATCTGGTGCTTTTCGTTCCAAACAGAGTTTTCCGGGAAGTACTCCTGTGGTATTCAGTCCTCTCTCAACTGTTTTTGTCATTGTATCAATAATGCGGTCAAGCCTGTGATTTATTTCTGAATTATTTAGGCCTGTTAATGTTTTCTCATTTTCTCGCAAAATTTCAATTGCGGACAAGCCCGTTTTTTTGTAAATGCATTTAAATTCTTCCATGTTGAGAAAACAGTATGGGGGTGGTGTCGAGTTGACTTTTTCCTGTTCTCCTTCGCAAAGTATAAAGCCACCGCCGATAGAATAATAAATTTTTGAGAAAAGTTCTTTGTTTGATTTATCGAGGAGTTTTATTTTTAAGGTATTTTGATATTTCAACAAATTGTTTGGAGGCTCGAATATAATATTATTTTGCTTAAAAGCGAGTATTTTGTCACCCATTTTTATTTTGTATTCATCCTCTTCTTTGTTCCACAGATTTAAGATAAAATTGGCATCACAGGTATCTAGGTTTACGCCTAACAATCCCGCGGTTATAGCTTTATCTGTTCCATGTCCTTTGCCGGTAGCACTAAGGGAGCCGTAGAGGTGAACATTAAGCTTGGCTGTCTGGCAAAGAATTTCTGCCGGAAGTATGGCGACCGCCTTCATAAAGGCATAGGCCGCCTGCATCGGGCCGATTGTGTGGGAACTTGAGGGCCCCGGACCAATTTTAAATATGTCTAAAATAGATGTGTTTATATAATTCATTTTATTTTTCCTATTTCCATTTTCAATGGTATTGCTGTATTCGTAAAAAAGAATTTGGGGTTCTGAAATATTTCATAATTTTTCGAATCGATATTGTTCTAGGTGTTTTGCATATAGATAGGCACATTCTTCTATTATTATCACAAACCAAATATAAAGGAGAAAACAAAAAAGATCACTTTTAATTCTTGAATTCTTTTTTTTGAGACTTTTTCCCATGAATCTTAAATGGGATAAGGGGCTGTAAAAAATTAACTTGACAATTTGCCGAAAAAATCGTGATTTGATTTTGGGGCCGACAACGAGGAGCATACCCACAGGTATGTGACGAGGTTGGCGGCACAAAAA
>Ga0172377_10002330_pt1 | contig 19366 bp, 21 predicted proteins | sample Pumphouse3metaG_FD_119749 | JGI IMG/M metagenome (GOLD analysis project Ga0172377, IMG submission 119749) | Leachate microbial communities from a municipal landfill in Southern Ontario, Canada - Pumphouse #3 metaG | ecosystem: Engineered > Solid waste > Landfill > Unclassified | place: Canada...
ATGCATGGATATATTGCATATAAAAATGGAGATTTAACTGCAAAAAACAGTGGGAGACTTAGTATAAATCCCATTGTACATATTGATCTAGTTGGTACCATCATAGTCCCAATAGTTTTATATTTAAGTAGTGGATTTATGTTTGGATGGGCAAAACCAGTTCCAGTTAGGATGGGAATAGTCATTAGAAATGGTGGTTACCTTGGTGCTATTAAAGTAAGTCTTGCTGGAATTGCCTATAACTTTGCACTAGCTTTTGTAGCTTCTATATTTTTCCACCTAACAAAGGGTCAAAATATAGAGCTCTATCAGATATTAAATCAATTTTTCTTCCATTTAATTGTTATAAATGTAATCTTAGGTGTTTTTAATCTCTACCCTATTCCGCCACTTGATGGCTCTTGGGCGCTTGGATATTTAGGAGCACTACTTGGTACAGGTGCAATATTAAATTTTTTTGAAAAGATTAGAAGATATGGTTTTGTTTTACTTATTTTAATCTTTCTAACACCACTTTCTTCCATTATATTTACCCCAATTTCATACATAGTTAGGCTATTTTTGCACTAGCATTAACTCTTTGGTATAACGCTTTTTAAAGCATGGTATGATATAATTTAGTAATTTTTAACACAAAAAGAGTAGCAATGAAATTTTACATTGGGACTGATCACGCTGGTTTTGAAATTAAAAAAGATATTGAAAATATTTTAAAAAGATTAAATTGTGAAGTTGTGGATTTGGGCACATACTCTAAGGAGAGTGTAGATTATCCAGACTTTGGACACAAGGTTGCTAGGGCTGTCTTAAAAGATGAGGGCAGTTTTGGAGTGGTGGTTTGTGGAACAGGTATTGGCATATCAATATCTGCAAACAAACATAAAGGCATTAGAGCTGCACTTTGTCATGATGCGTATAGTGCTAAAATGGCTAGGGCTCACAATGATGCAAACATATTAGCTTTTGGGCAACGAATGGTTGGACTTGGCGTCATTGAGTCTATGATTGAAGCTTTTGTAACTACCTCATTTGAAGGGGGCAGACACTTAAAGCGAGTAGAAAAAATAGAGGTTTAATATGCTTATTGAGTGGATTTTAACAACTATACTTATCTCTTTGGCCATCTATCTTACTGTTATGGTTTTTTACTATAAAACTCTTTTAAAAAGAGAAAAACTTAGCAATATAGTTGTTAAAAACACTCTAGGAGATGCTGAGGTTGTTATTAGAAAATATCAAATCCAACTCCAAAGAGCTTTAGGAAATATAGATATTTTAAGTGATGAGTTAAATAAAATAAGAGGTGATACTAAATCACTTCGTACTAGAAATAGCCAATATAGATTAGAAAATGAAAAGCTACACCAACGCATAAAAGAGCTTGAAGGAAAAATTGAGGCACTTTTATGATTGGTACTTACATTGCCTTCGCCCTGCTAGTTCTTTTTTTTCTTTATCTAAAATTTAAACTTTTTCATTAGAGGATTTTATCAATGCAAACTTTAAGTCTTAACGATAAAAATTATATTATTGATTCCATTAGAAGCATCTCTAACTACCCAAAACCTGGGATTGAGTTTAAAGATATCACCACCTTACTTGGAAACCCCGATGTTTTTCATTTTTTACTAGATCATTTAACTAGCAGGTATGAAAGTTATGGACTTGATTATATAGCTGGGATTGAATCAAGAGGGTTCATCTTTGGAGCAGCACTTGCCGCTAGACTTAGAACTAGATTTGTCCCCATAAGAAAACCAGGTAAACTTCCATATACAACCATAAGTGAAAAATATTCGCTTGAGTATGGAGTAGATGAAGTAGAAATTCACATAGACGCATTTAGTCATGGCATAAAAGATCCTAAAGTCTTACTCATTGATGATTTAATCGCCACTGGCGGAACTGCAAATGCTTCAGTAAATCTTATAAATAAAACTGGCTCAAAGTGCATAGAGGTCTGTTTTATCATAAATTTAGTCTCTCTAAGAGGAGATGAGGAGATTAAAGAGCACACTCCAGTCTATTCAGTATTGGAGATAAGATAAATGTATATACCAATAAAATCAAACTATGATCCAGACTCTCTTGGCCATTTTGGCATGTTTGGCGGAAGATATGTTCCAGAGACCTTAATGCCTGCACTAATTGAATTAAATAGTGCTTATGAAAAGATTAGATTTGATAAAGAGTTTTGGACACAAGTTAATTACTATTTAAAAGAGTATGTAGGTAGAGCCACACCTTTGTTTTTTGCAAACAATCTCTCGCAAGAGTTGGGAGCCAAAATATACTTAAAAAGAGAAGACTTAAACCATACTGGAGCTCATAAGATAAATAATACTGTAGCCCAAGGACTTTTTGCTAAACATCTTGGTAAAAAAAGAGTTATAGCCGAAACAGGAGCTGGGCAACATGGCGTAGCCACTGCTACCATTGCTGCACTTTTGGGCTTAGAGTGCGATATTTTCATGGGTGAAAAAGATGTCCAAAGACAATCGCTAAATGTTTTTAGGATGAAGCTTTTAGGAGCTAAAGTTCACTCAGTACAAAGTGGAAGTAAAACCTTAAAAGATGCGATGAATGAGGCAATTAGAGATTGGGTTACAAATGTAAAAGATACTTTTTACATCATTGGAACAGTTGCAGGGCCTCATCCATATCCTCTTATGGTTAGAGATTTCCAATCAATCATTGGGTATGAGGCAAAAAAAGAGATTTTAAGAGTTGAGAAAAGATTACCAAACTACCTTGTTGCTTGCATAGGTGGTGGGAGCAATGCAATTGGACTGTTTAACCACTTTTTAAATGAAAAAAATGTGCAATGTATTGGGGTAGAAGCTGGTGGATTAGGACTTGAGAGTGGCAAACATGGGGCAAGTTTACAAAAAGGCTCTCCTGGAGTTTTGCATGGCCAAATGAGCTATCTTTTACAAGATGATGATGGACAAATCGCACAAGCTCACTCAATCTCTGCTGGTTTAGACTACCCTGGGATTGGGCCTGAGCACGCTTATTTAAAAGAGCTTGAAGTAGTTAAATATGATAGTGTGACTGATGATAAAGCGCTAGAAGCCTTTGTTTGGCTAAGCCAAAAAGAGGGGATAATCCCTGCTTTTGAGAGCTCTCACGCAATTGCATATTTGAAAAAAATGGAGCTAAAAAAGGATGATTTAGTAATTGTAAGCTTATCTGGGCGTGGGGATAAAGATATAACTCAAGCTAAATCTCTTTTAAATTTTGATTAAGGATTTTATTGGAAGCTCTTTTTTTTGAATGGGTTAGAAGTTATGGATATATCATTTTATTTATATGGTGTGTTCTTGAGGGTGAGACTGCCTTACTTACTGCTGGGATTTTTGCGCATACTGGAGATATGAATTTAAGTTTGGCCATCATCATTGGTGCGCTAGGTGGCATGAGCGGAGATCATCTTTATTTTCACATTGGAAGAACAAACAAAAGCTATATCTATAAAAAATTACATAAACAGCGTAGAAAATTTGCAATTGCGCATATGCTTTTAATGAAAAGAGGAAGATTTATTGTATTTTTACAACGGTTTTTATATGGCCTTAGAGTTGTGCTTCCACTCTCAGTTGGACTTACTGGCTTTAGCAGAGTTGAATATATTCTAATAAATGGAGCAAGCTCATTTCTTTGGGCAACCATTTTTTGTACTATTGGCTGGTGGCTTGGTGAAGAAGCACTGATTTTTGTTGCCTTTATTAAGGCTCATTGGTATATTGCAATACCTATTTTAGGTCTTTTTTTAGGATCTGCATTTCTATTTTTTCAAAATATTGAAAAACATATATTATTATCACGGAGTAAAAAATGAGATTTGAATTGATTTCTAATTTAGAAAATTTTAAAGGAGTTGAACTTATTTTCATTGATGAAGATGGTTTTGATAAATCTACTGATAAAGATGAGTTAGTTAAAGTTGGCTTTAAAGCCAAAGAAGAGAGTGGAGTCTATCTATCTCATTTAAATAAACTCTATGTTGGGGTTAAGTTTAATGATAGTGAAGATTTAAGAATAGCTGCGGCAAAAGCATATGAAATCATCAAAATAGCTCCTTGCGAAGAGTTAGCAGTTGAAGTTTTGCCAGAGTTTATTGAAGCGGTTGTGGAAGGATTTGAACTATCTAGCTACTCACTTACAAAATATAAAAGTAAAAATGAGCCAGTTAGCTTAAAAACTATCTATATAGTCTCAAGCGATGAAAAAGCTCTTAAAAAAATTGAAAAAGCTAAAACTATCGCTTGTGTTACAAACTATGCTAAAGATATAGTAAATTCAATTCCAAATGATTATACACCTGCAAAGATGGCAGAAGATGCAAAAGGTTTAACTAAAATTTCAAATATAACTTGCAAAGTTTATGATAAAGAGTTTATGGAGAAAGAGGGGATGGGCGCTTTATTAGCTGTTAGCAAAGCTAGTATCCATGAGCCATATTTGATTCATTTAAACTATAAACCTAAAAACCCTATTAAAAAAGTTGTATATATTGGAAAAGGCTTAACTTATGATAGTGGCGGACATAGCTTAAAGCCAAGTGATTATATGGTTACAATGAAAGCAGATAAAAGTGGCGCGGTAGCGGCGATGGCTATCATTAAAGGGGCAGCAAAATTAAACCTACCAGTTGAAATTGATGTTGTTTTAGGTGCAACAGAAAATATGATTGGGGGAGATGCTTACAAGCCAGATGATGTTTTAAAAAGCATGAGTGGAACAACAATTGAAGTTAGAAACACTGATGCTGAAGGAAGGCTTGTTTTAGCTGATTGTCTTACTTTTGCCCAAAAGATAGAAGCGGATTATTATATTGATCTTGCCACTTTAACTGGAGCTTGCGTTGTAGGAGTTGGTGAATATACAACTGGAGTTATGGGACACAATGATGAGTTAAAAAACTCCATAGAAAGTGCGGCAAAGAAAAGTGGTGAGCTTACAAATAGCTTGCATTTTAATAGGCACTTGAAAAAACTTTTAAAAAGCTTGATTGCTGATATTTCAAATATAAGCTCATCAAGATATGGTGGAGCGATTACTGCTGGATTGTTTTTAGATAAATTTATTGAAGATAAAAATAAGCAAAAATGGATCCATTTAGATATAGCTGGCCCTGCTTTTGTCGAAAAAACATGGGGATATAATGGAGCTGGAGCTAGTGGCGCTGGAGTTAGGATGAACCTTTACTGGCTGCAAGAATTAGAAAATAAGGAAGCATAATGGGACTTGGAGTTGGACTTGTAGGGCTTCCAAATGTTGGCAAATCAACCACTTTTAATGCTTTAACAAAGGCTCAAAATGCAGCGGCGGAAAACTATCCATTTTGCACAATTGAGCCAAATAAGGCCATAGTTGCGGTACCAGATGCAAGATTAAAAGAGTTAGAAAAAATTGTAAATCCACAAAGAGTCCAATACTCTACGATTGATTTTGTAGATATTGCTGGACTTGTAAAAGGCGCTAGCAAGGGCGAGGGTTTAGGAAATCAATTTCTATCTAACATTAGAGAGGTTGAAGTAATTTTTCATATGGTTAGATGTTTTGAGGATGAAAATATCACTCATGTTGAAGGGGAGATTGATCCTTTAAGAGATATTGAGATAATTGAGGCAGAACTTATCTTATCTGATGTTGAGCAGTTAAATAGAAAGATAGAAAGACTTACAAAACAGGCAAAAGCTGATAAAAAAGCTAAAGAAGTTTTAGAAGTTGCTAAAAAATTAGCTCTTCATTTAGATGAATTAAAACCCGCTAGTTCATTTGAAGATAGAAATGATTTAAGCTTCATTGCTTTAAACAAAGAGCTTAGATTTTTATCTAATAAAACAGTAATTTATGGTGCAAATGTAGATGAAGATGGACTTTTGGAAGATAATGAGTATGTCATTAAATTAAAAGAACATGCGAAAAATAGTAACTTTGAAGTTATTAAAATATGTGCAAAAATTGAAGAGGAGATTGTCGCTCTTGAAGAGGATGAGGCGAAAGAGTTTTTAAATGAACTTGGCATCAAAGAATCTGGACTTGATCAAATCATTCAAAAATCTTTTGAAAAGCTTGGACTTATTTCTTACTTTACTGCTGGGGTAAAAGAGGTTAGAGCTTGGACAATTAAAAAGGGGTGGAAAGCCCCAAAAGCAGCATCAGTAATCCATAACGATTTTGAAAAAGGTTTCATTAGGGCTGAAGTAATTAGCTATGAAGATTTTGTAAACTTTAGTGGTGAAAGTGGTGCAAAAGAGGCTGGCAAGATGAGACTAGAAGGAAAAGAGTATATCGTTCAAGATGGCGATGTAATGCACTTTAGATTTAATGTTTAACTTCATTAGAGCTAGTAAATTTACTAGCTCTAAGTAATACTTCTTTTTTAATAAAATTTATATAAAAATTTTAATTATATTTTACACTCATTAAAATATTAAAAACTTAGATTTTTTCTTATTTTCTCATTAAAACTACTTAATTTAAATTTATTTTAAATAAAAAAATCAATTTTATATATTATAATTACTTTAACTTTTAAAAGGAGGCTTGTATGTCGCTTAAGAATAAAAAACTACTAGCTATCGTGCTTGTAGCGCTTGTTTTGTGGTTTATTCCAGCTCCTGCTGGTTTAACAGACAATGCTTGGCATTTCTTAGCTATCTTTCTAGCAGTTGTTGTAGGGCTTATATTAGAGCCAATACCTGCTGCTCTTATTGGTTTTTCTGGCGTCTCTTTAGTTGCTGTTTTAGGCCTTGTTGGGAATCCAAAGGTTAGCATCTCTTGGGCATTAAGTGGTTTTTCTAATAGCGTTATATGGCTAATTTTTGCAGCTTTTATGTTTGCTTTAGGCTACAAAAAAACAGGCCTTGGTAGAAGAATTTCATTAATTATGGTTAAGTTTATGGGAAAAAGCACTTTAGGACTTGGATATGCTGTAGCTGTATCAGATTTAATTTTATCTCCATTTATGCCATCAAATACCGCTAGAAGCGGAGGAACTATATATCCTGTTGCCATAAATATCCCTCAAATTTTTAACTCTTACCCAGATAAAGATCCACGAAAAATAGGTGCTTTCATCTCTTGGGTTGCGATAGCTTCAACTTGCGTTACAAGCTCAATGTTCATAACAGCTTTAGCGCCAAACCTACTTGCGATTGATCTCATCGCTAAAGAAACTGGTCAAACTATCGCTTGGATAGAGTGGGCAAAGATTATGGTTCCACTTATGTTGCCTCTTTTCTTACTTACCCCTTGGCTTACTTATGTAATCTACCCACCAACACAAAAAACCTCTCCAGAAGCTCCTCTTTGGGCGGCACAAGAGCTTGAGAAGCTAGGTAAGATTACTTTTAAAGAGTGTTTGATGGGACTTTTAGCGCTTCTTGCTCTATTGTTATGGATTTTTGGAAGTGCTCTTGGTGTAAATGCAACAACTGTTGCTATTTGTATAGTTTCAATCATGGCTTTAACAGGGATAATCTCTTGGGATGATTTGCTTAGCGAAAAAGCTGCGTTTAACATACTCATTTGGTTTGCAACCTTAGTTGCTCTTGCAGATGGTCTTAAAAAAGTTGGAATTCTTGATTTTATAGGAAGCAACTCTGAAGCACTTCTTTCTAATCTAAACACAACATCCCTTATGCTTGCTTTACTTCTATTTTTTTATGTACTTCACTACTTTTTTGCTAGCACAACGGCTCATGTTACGGCTTTAGTTCCACTTTTTATGGTAATAATTACGGCTTTCATACCTGCTCATCAAGTCTTAAATTTTTCCATACTATTAGCTGGTAGTTTGGGCGTTATGGGTATATTAACTCCTTATGCAACAGGCCCTTCTCCTCTTTGGTATGGAGCTGGATATATATCTCAAGCAAGATGGTGGGCTTTAGGCGCTATCTTTGGAGCTATCTATTTAATTCCTATCTTAATTGGAGTATTTATTTTTGTTTAAACTCCACCATCTTATATACTACAACCTCTTTAAGAGGTTGTAGTTAAAAAAACTCTAACTCATCCCCGCCATCCGCGCTCTCTCCTCCAAAATCAGCTCTAATTTGCAAGCATGAACTAAGTAGTGAAGCATCAAGATAATGAATATCATTTGCCTCCTCTTTTACAAAAATCATCTCTCTCCACTGGATTAAATCTTCTAAAATTGATTGTAAAAGTATGAGCATTTTATCTTGATTGAAGCTAGTGGAGGTGAGTGAGCTTAAAAATTGTGCTAAATTTTCTAAACTATACCCAACATCTTCAAAGTCTATTAAAGAAGATATGGTTTTTGCATATTTTGAAAAGGAGGTTGATATGGCGTTTAATGCAACTAAATTAAAATCTTCCTCAAGTTCCATTAAACCATCTTTTAACTCTTTTTCAATATCTCCTAACTCATCTAACTCCTCTTTTATTTCAAAACTCAAGCTTTGAATATACTCTTTAGCACTCTCTTTATCTTCCTTGTGCATTGCTGTTAATCTAATGTTTTCATAGCTTTTTTGAGTGCTTTTTTTGCTATCTTCTCTTCTTAGAGATCTTAATATGTCATGTAGATAGCTTGATAAGTTTTGGCTCTTTTGCTTCTCATACTCAAGCCTAGTTATGTCACTTAAGCTAATGACATGAAGCTCTCCTGATGAAGAGTCTATTTTTGAACTGCTTACTAGAAAAATCTTGACTGAATTTAAGAGTTTAAAAACAACTTTAAGATTATCTTCTTTGCCTACACTCTTAAATGAAGAGATAAACCCTTTTCTTTCTAAGATGAAATCATTTAAATTTTCAATAGTCTTTAACCCCTTTAAACTATCTTTACTAAAAAGATCACTAGCAGCACTATTTATAAACTCTAAGCTTTCATCTTCTTTAAAAACAAATGTGGGAGATGGATATATATCAACCGTCTCTTTTAGCATACTCAAAGAGGCTTCATTTATTTGAGAGAGAACCTTTAGTTTTTCATACTCTTTAGCCTCTTTTTGTCTATTTATTGAGAGTAAAACTGAATGTAAATTCCTATAAAAAACCTCTTCATCTAAGGGTTTATTAACATATCTATCAACCCCTAAAAATATAGACTCTAAAAGGTACTCTTTGTCACTATACGCTGAAGTTACTATGATTGGGATTTGGGAATTTACACTTCTTATTGCCTTAATCATTTCGATTCCATTCATTATTGGCATGTTTATATCGGTAATTATCAAATCAATATCATCTTTTTTAAAAGCTTCCAACCCTTCCTTACCATTACTTGCTGTGTAGAGTTTTGGAAAGATGGAGCTAAACAATTCTCTCATGTTTGCCATCGTATCTTTATCATCTTCTACATATAAAAGTTTGCACTCTTTAGCAAGTTTTAAAATCTTTTCAATCACTTTTTAAACCTTTTCCAACTATTTGTCCAAATGAGATTTTTTGGCCATCTTTTAAATCAACAGAAAATCCACCTTTTTCTAGGAGTAAAACTATGGTTGAGCCCATCTCAAACATGCCAAGTTCATCTCCTTTTTCCACCCAAATATCTTTATAAGTGTAGTAACTTGCCGCTTTGTTTTTAAGATTTGTTTTTATTCTCTCATCAAAATTAAAGCTCATCTTTCCCACATTTAAAGCTCCTATAAAAACCATATAAAAATAGCTCTCAAAAGCATTTTTACAATAAAGCACGACTCTTTCATTTAGTGGAAAAAGAGACTCTTTTTTATTTAACCATTTTTTATTTACAGGGTATAAAACTCCAGGTATATAGTGAGCCTCTAAGATTTTCATCCTGCAAGGTGCATGGTATCTATGGTAATCTTTAGGTGATAGGTATAGATTAATATATTGTCCATTTTGTAGCAAACTTAATCTTTTTAAGGTTGTAAAATCACTTAAAAGTTCATCTACTCTATACTCCATCCCTTTTATTTGTAGTATTGTCTCTTTTTTTATCTCATTTGAGATAATCACTTCGCTATCGCATGGTGAAATCAAATCTTCAATTCCCCCCTCAAGCTCTCTAGGACGCTCTAGGGCTCTTGTAAAAAGAGCATTTAAACTCTCATATTTTGAAGGTTTTTTAAACTCTTTTAAATCCACTTTGAGGAAAAAAACATAAGAATTATTGATAAAACTTTGAATTGGTTTTGGAAACTTTTTTGCGGCAAATGAGCCAAACAGCCTTGAAAGCACTGGTGTTAATCTTCTCATTAAGCTCTCCTTAACTCTATTTTTACAATTTCAGATGGCGCTTTAAATCTAATGGGCGGCCCCCAATATCCTGTCCCGCTACTTACATAAATTTGTGTGTTTTCATTATGATTATATAGCCCATAAAGATAGGGTTGATCTAGTAAAACCAAATACCCAAATGGAAAGATTTGTCCAGCGTGAGTGTGTCCGCTAAGAATTAAATCTATCTTATCTTTACCGTTTACAAAATTTGCAAATTTAGGCTGATGGGTTAATAAAATGGTAGGTAAATTTCTATCAACTCCCTTTAGCGCAGCTTTTAAATTAGGCTTTTTTTCATGCCCCATTCTAGTTGCCAAAAGATCATAAACGCCCACTAAATTAACTCCGCCTACTTGTAAGTTTTCATTTCCTAATGTTTTGACATTTAATTTACCCAAATGCTCAATAATACCATCAACCCCATGAAAATACTCATGGTTCCCAGGAACAAAATATGTGCCATATTTATTTTCAATATCTTTTAAAGGATCAAGTTCATCTTTGATTTTTTGAGCATCAATGTCTATTAAATCCCCAGTAATTGCCACTATATCCGCTTTTAATTCATTTATAGAATTTACAATTTCTTGCAAAAACTCTTTTGTGATAGTTTTTCCAATGTGCACATCAGATATTTGGACTATATTAAGAGGTTCATTTAGGTTTGAAATTTTTACTATCTCTTTTTTTATTTTTGGCTTTTTTACTCCATCAACAAAACCTTTAAAAATATATGAAAAAGCTAAGATCACCATGGTTGCATCTAAGAAAATCTTTAGGGCAACTCTTCTTGAGTGATCAAATTTACAAACTAGAAGTTGAGAAAAATCATAGATTAAAGTTATGATAAAAAGCATAAAAGAGACGCCAATAAGAGCTGCTATGAAGTAAAATATCTTAGGGTTTAAACTGTTTGATTTTAAGGCTATAAAAAATACAATTTCTAAAACTGTAATTAAAACTATCGCCCACTTTAACCCTACTTTAAAGTTTATAAAAAATTCAACCTTTTTCAAAAAACGGCTATAAGTATAGTAATTAATAAGAATCATTGTGCTTGTTGCTAAAATTGGAAAAACATATCTTATCATCTATTAAGCGCTCTTTTTGAAAAATCTATCTGTCTCATTTTTAACTATATTTGACAAAATTAAAAGTGCTATCAAGTTAGGAATTGCCATAAGTCCATTCATCATATCCGAAAAATTCCAAACAAAATTTAGTTGCATCATCGCCCCAACCATAACTCCTGCTACAAATAAAACTCTATAAACCTTAACCCATTTAGTTCCTAGTAAAAACTCAAAAGCTTTCTCACCATAATAGCTCCAACCAAGAATGGTTGAGTAAGCAAAAAGAACTGTGGCAAGGCTAACTATGAGTGTTCCAACTCCACCTAAATGATGCTCAAAACTAAGCAAAGTTAAACTTCCAGCACTTATTCCCTCTTGCCAAAAAGGTGAAATCAAGATAATCAAAGCTGTCATTGTACAAACAATTATTGTATCTATAAAAGTTTGTGTCATGGAGACTAAAGCTTGCCTTACAGGATCTTCAGTTCTAGCTGCAGCTGCTGCAATGGGAGCTGAGCCAAGTCCTGATTCATTTGAAAAAACACCTCTAGCAATACCAAATCTAATAGCAGCTGCTATTGTAGCACCTGCAAATCCTCCACCAGCGGCTATTGGGTTAAATGCGTGATAAAAAATTAATCCAAAAGCAGGAACTATTTTATCTATATTTAAAAATAGCACCACTAGGGCGGCAAAAACATAAAAAACTATCATAAATGGGACTAAAAATGAGGTGAATTTTCCAATTGATTTAATGCCTCCTAAAATAACTAATGAAGTTAAAGTAAGAAGAGCTAGTCCACTAACCCATGTAGGAATATTTAGCTGAGTTAAAAGAACTTCCGCTACTGCGTTTGATTGAGTCATATTTCCAATGCCAAATGCGGCGCAAGCTGTAAAAAAGGCAAATAGTGTGCCTAAAATAGGAAGTTTTGCACCGTGAGTTAGGTAATACATTGGGCCACCTCTATACCCAAAATCTCCTTTTTCTCTATACTTAACTGCCAATACTGCTTCAGAGTATTTTGTAGCCATTCCAACTAGCCCAGTTATCCACATCCAAAATACTGCGCCAGGGCCACCTAAAACGATAGCCGTTGCAACTCCTACAATGTTTCCAATGCCCACAGTAGCAGCTAAAGCTGTCATGAGTGCTGCAAAATGAGAGATTTCTCCTTTTGTACTATCTTCTTTTATGAAAATAAGTTTTAATGCGCTAGGAAGAGCCCAAAACTGCATAAATTTTAATTTTATTGTCAAATACAAACCAGTGCCCACAAGTAAAATTAGCATTGGAGCACCCCAAACAAAATTAGAAATGGTTGATACTAATGAATCTAATGTTTCCATAGTCTCTCCTTTTGAAAAACTATGTTACAAAAAAGAGTCTTAAATCATACTAGCGTGGAATTTTGATTGAGTCTTGGGAGAAAACCATATTAACCCTTTGAGATGGGAAAAATGGGCTTTTTTGGAACTCTTTAAAGGGGACTATCGCTTCTAATATCTTATCGCCAACCATAATTTTAATTGATAATTCATCGCTTTTTATTAAATGTAAAATTTCATTTATCCTTCCTTCTAAAAAGAATAAATTTTCATCTATGGCTTCTTGTGGAGGTTTTAACTCTATTTTTCGTGGGTTTATGGCTACGCCTCTTTTCTTACCAATCTTCCAAGAAGATGGAAGCTTTAAGGATTGATTTTTTGAAAAGTTAAACTTTACAAACTCCCCCTCCTCTAGCCAATCTCCAACGATTAAATTGGTAGTTGAAAACTCCATTACCCTACCAAAATGAAGCCCTAAATTTCTAGTAGTTATGAGAGATAGCCAATCCAAATCGTGACTAGCCACTACTATGGTAGTCCCCCAGTTTTGGTTTGCATAAAGCATAGCTTCTGTGAAAACAGGAACGCCGCTAATGTCTAAACTGTTTGTTGGCTCATCTAAAAGTAGTGTTTTTGGTTTTAATATAAGTCTAGCGGCAAAGGCTACTCTTTGTGTCTCTCCACTTGAGAGCTCATGCCAAGGGCGATTTTTAAACTTTTTGGGAATTAACCCAACTAAATTTAATACTTCATCAATCTTTTTCTCAATATCAGTTAAATTTTTTCTAATTTTTAACCCAAATAGTAAATTCTCTTTAACCGTTCTTTTTAAAAGATAGGGCTCTGGAAGCAAGATTGAGATTTCTCGTTTTTTTTCTAATTTAATATCTTTTGAACACTCATTTCTATACTTAATAATCCCGCTAGTTGGCTCTTCTAAAAAGGCCATATGTCTTAAAAGTGTGCTTTTTCCACTTCCATTTGAACCAACTAAACCTACTATTTCACCCTCTTTAATTTTCATATCTTTAACATTTAAAACTGGCTTTTTCCCGTATGTTTTAAATAAATCTTTTATCTCATAAACCATCTTAATACTGCTTTGCTTGAACTCTTAACTTGTGAAGAGATAAGTTTACTATAAAAGCAATTGTCATTAAAACAATACCTAGGGCAATTCCTAAGGCAAACATTCCTTTACTTGTTTCAAGTGAAATGGCAGTAGTGATTGTTCTGGTGTGGTATTTGATATTGCCACCTATCATCATGGCAACTCCAACCTCTGCAATAACCCTTCCATAAGCGGTAACTGCTGCTGCTAAAAGAGCATGTCTTAACTCCCACACAACATTAAATATCATTTGGGGCAGGGTTAAGCCAAAGGAGTTTAGCGTATAGTAAAGTTTTCTATCCATCCCCTCTACTGCTGAAGCACTAAGTGAAACAATGATAGGAAGAGCTAACAAAGTTTGACCAACCACTATGCCTTTTAGGGTAAATAGCATCTCATATTGGCCAAGTGGCCCTCTATAAGAGATGAAAGCATAAACTAAAAGCCCTATGACAACGGTTGGAGTGGCTAGGAGAGTATCTGAGATGAGCCTTAGAGTTTTTCTACCTCTAAAATTAAAAAAGCCCAAAATGAAGCCCAAAGGAAAACCAATGACTATGCTAAAAAATATCGCGATACTAGTAGTTCTTACTGTAACATCAATAGCAGAAAAGGTTTCATTATCCATTCTAACTAATAGCCAAAAAGCCTCCACAACTCCATCAGCAATAAACTCCATATTTTAGTCAACCTTTGTTTACTTTTTTAAAAAAAATAGCTACAATTTTGATTGTTCTAAATTAGAATAAATATTTATTCTAATTTGACATATCAAAAAAGGAGGATTATCCTATGTTTAAAATAAAGAAAAGCTTAATTGCTTTGTCGGCAGGCTCGCTTATCTTTTTTGCTTCAATGGTAAACGCTGCTGAACTAAAGATGGCAACAACAACAAGTACAGACAATACTGGACTACTAGATGCCTTAGCTCCAATCTTTAAAAAAGATACTGGAATTGAGTTAAAATGGATAGCAGTAGGTACTGGAAATGCGCTAAAACTTGGACAAAATTGTGATGTAGATGTACTTTTAGTTCACGCTCCAGCGGTAGAAAAAAAGTATGTTGCAGACGGTTTTGGAACTGATAGAACACCTGTAATGTACAACGATTTTGTGATCATTGGAGATCCATCACACAAGGCTAAATTTGAGGGTAAAACTATCCAAGAAGCTTTTAAAGTGATTGAGGAAGAGAAGATAAAATTTGTCAGTCGTGCAGATGAGTCTGGCACTCATGTGAAAGAGAAAAATGTTTGGAAAGCAGCTTTGGGTGCAGTACCAGAAAAAGAGAGTTGGTATATTCAAGCAGGGCAAGGGATGATAGCTACGATAAACATTGCAACTGAGCAAAAAGGCCTTACTTTTACTGATAGAGGAACTTTTATTAAATATGAAGATAATCATAAAGGAAATCCACCTTTAGTCATAGTTTATGAGGGCGATAAAAATCTATTTAACTACTACGCAACAATGGCTGTAAGTACAAAAAACTGCCCAAATGCTGATTATAAAGGCGCTATGGCTTTCATTAAATGGATCTCTTCAGACAATATCCAAAAAGAGATTGCAAACTTTAAATTACTTGGTAAACAACTATTTACTCCTGATGCAAAAACAAGAGTAGAATAATATTTTTTAGTGCGTCTTTGGCGCACTAAAATTTTTAAGTGTGGTAGTAACTAAATTGATCATCTTGTTCACCTAACCTATACCTTTTTTCTAAAGAGTTTTTAAACTGATACCCTAAATCTTTACAAGATAGAGCTTTTAGAGTCAACTCTTCATCTATTAAAGGATTTAAGATAATTTTATTTAACTTTTCAATGGTTAAATTTGGATTTTCTCTATTTTCCAAAAAGACTTCATCATTTTGTTGAATATCTCCCTCTTTTAAAACTTTCGCATAAAAACCAGTTAATCCATTCTCAAAAATAAACTTTGTCATACTTTCTATGTCTGTACTCGCACTTAATTTCCAACAAGGTTGCCTTGGTTGGGTAATTTGTATTTGTGCTTTTCCAATATTTAAAATATCACCTATACAAATTGAGCTCTCATCTACACAATCTAAAATTAAATTTTCTCCAAAAAAAGCTGGATCATCAATTTTAAAAATATTTCCAAAATTAGCGTTTATCTTTTCAAATGTTTTCATGGGCAAGATAAAAACTGCCTTATTGACGCCCCCATGATGAACCTTATCTGCTACACTATCCCCTTTGAAGCCACTTTTTAATAAATAAGCTTTTCTAACTATCTCTTTTTTTATGGCTGAGACTAACTCTTCTCTTTTGCCATTTTTTAATTTTTTATTTTTTACTATGCCTATTTTTATATATAAAATTTTTGATATTTTTTTACCCATTTTATTCCATTTTTAAAATTTGGTACATTTTAATAAAATATTTTAAAATTACAATAATTTATCTATTAAATAAACTTGTAAAGAAGCATATCAAGCGCAAAGCGCTTGATATGTAAATTTATGAAAGATTTTTTAAAAACTCTTTTACTTCATCCATCTTTGAACAAGGTAAGTAAAAAGTTGCAAAACACTCATTTTCCTCTTTTTCTTTTAAAGATTCATAAAGTTTTTGATACTTTTTCTTATCTTCAATGCTCATTGGGTATCGCATAGATTTATATTCAACCACCTTGCCATCTTTTTCCACTCCAGAAACCTCTGCCCACACCCAGTAATATCCGCCATCGCTTCGTCTGTTTTTAACAGCGCCTTCCCATTTTTTTCCACTTTGGATTGTTTCCCAAAGAGTTTTAAAGACTGATTTTGGCATATCTTTATGTCTTACTATATTGTGAGGTTTTCCAATAAGCTCATCAATAGTGTAACCACTAATTTGCGCAAAAGTCTCATTAGCATAGGTAATAAAGCCTTTTAAATCTGTTCTAGAGATAATTAGCTCAGCCTCTGGTACTTCTGTTTCATAAAATGCGTCAAACCCTACTTGCATCCTTCCCTCCTAAATATCTTTTTTCTTAATATCCCCATAATAAGTAATTTTTTCAGCCCTAAGATCATCATCTAAAAGCATTTGTGGAACTGGATCTTTATTTTCTAGATGAGCTCTTTCTTTATCTAGCTCATCTTCGCTATATGACATCATCATGTCTGCACTTATGACACGAGGGGTAGTTTGTATTTTCTTAAGATGTCTAATCTCATCACTAACACTCTCACCCTCAACTGTAACTATAATCTTTCCAATTTTTTTATCATGAAAATGATAATCACAAAAATCACATTTTTTAAATAATTCCACTAATTCTTCTACATGCTCACTTGAAGCTTGTACTACAATACTAGAAATATTCACGGCATCCTCCAATATAATATATACCTATCATCACTTCCACTAAAAAGCTCATTCTCATTTACAAAGACTATTGAGTTTAGTGTGGTTTTTTGTCCTTTTAAGACATATAATTCTCGTCCACTATTTAAATCATAAATGCCTATATCATTCTCTTCATTTATGGCAATTGCCCCGTATCTTTGACTTGGGCTCATCGCACAGGCATAGATTAGGAAGTTTGTATTGTACCTATCAAAACTCCCAGTATTAACATTGTAAACAATGCTTCTTCTATCTTGTCCAGCAGTAATAACTCTATCTTTATGGAAATCAATATTATATATATTATCTACATTTCCACCCTCTAAAGTTTTTAATCTCTCTCCAGTTTTTGGGTCTAAAATATAGACTCTTCCTGACTCATCAGCTGTTGCTAAAAGAGACTTGTCATCACTAAAAGATAGATCAGAAAAGTGCGATTCAGTCAATTGATGTCTATAAATCTCTTTTTTAGTAGCAATTTCATAAAGAATTATCTCATTACTTAAAAGCGCAATTAATATATGATCTTCATCATAAAACTTTGCCTTTTGTATCATTAATTGATCATCCTCGCTAATTAGCAACTTTTGCTCATCACCTTCAACAATCGCAATGCGCCTGTAGCTTGTAGGGCTTTGCATCATCGCTAGGTAAATCTCTTTTGATTTGATTTTATCGACTGAAAAAACTTTTGGCGGAATGGTTTCCCCCATAAAATCTTCAATGGTTTTAAACTCTACTTTTTTAATAAGCTCTAAAGTTTTATCATCATAAACCTCTAAAGTCCCAGCAGCCGTTCCAGCTATGAGTAAACCTTCTTGGCTTACTAAATCAATAACATTCCCACTTGCCTCAATTTCAGCAACAGGAGAAAGCACCTTTCCCCAGATAGAAACCGCAAAAAAAAGCAGCACAAATAACTTCTTCATCTCTCTTCCCCTTCCATCTTTATGGCATTTGTTGGACATAGATTTACACACATTCCACATCCAGAACAATTTTGATTTACAGTAGGACGATACAGCCCAAAAAAGTCTATAGCTTCTGGTTCGCACACATCCTTACATGCAAAACACATTGTACCCTTCCACCCTATGCATAGAGCTGTTTGGATTATAGCAAAAGCATTGATTTTAAACGGTAGATCTGTATCAAATATCTCATTAGGACAAGCCAGTGCGCACTCTTTACAAAAAGTACAGCCAGAGGATTCAAAATCCAAAAACGGAAGTCCATTTTCATCAAATTTGATAATCTCTTCCTCACAAACCTTGCCACAACTCTTCTCTTCACACTCTGGGCAAAATTTATCAAAAAGCGAAAAATCCTTATAAAAAGGAACTCTAATTGGAATCTTCTTTTTTCTAAAAAGGGGGGAGAGAGCCCCCCTTCTTTTCAAATCAACCACTCTTAGATTCCGTCATTTAAAACGTCTAAAAAGTTTGATTTTGCAATGCCATCTTTATCTCTAAACTCAGGAGAGAAAACATTCTCAACTAATTGAGCATTGCTTGATTGAGGCGCATGGCAAGAAGAGCATACATATCTCTCACCACTTAACTCATCCATTTTATGAACAACAGTGATTACATCAGCTGTGTTATCAACTGCTTTTCCATCATAAATGATGTTACTATCAGAGCTTCCAACTTTTGGTCTAAAAGTTGCAAAGTGAGACTCTGGAACTGGAAGAGTATTTAACGCTTCAGCAAGTCCTGGCATGTGACAGTCTAAACATGCATTATAATCTCTTGTAATTGGCAGCATTCCCTCAACATCGTGAGATATCATTGGAGGTGCATTTTCAAAAGATCTTGCAATTGGTGTTGACTCCCCAGCAGCTGGAGCAACAAATTTTCCTAAATCTGCAACAGTTTTTTCTTCTTCATATAGAGATGTTTTCCTAAGCCCTATCTCATCCTCACTGTATGATTGGGCTACAGCACATCCTGTAGATACAAGCACAGCAATCGCCGCACCTATTAAAACAAGATTTCGCTTTATCATAATCAGACTCCTATCCATGTTGATTAATGTAACTGCGCACTCCAAATGAGAGTGCATTATCTTCGCAAACTTCGATGCATCGTCCGCAGTTTATACATTCACCCATAATTATATCGCCACTGCGCTTGCCAATTATCTCAAGCACATGCTTTTCTGGGCAAATATCTTTACAACGCATACACAAAGTGCAACTTGGCTGATCGTGATGAACACGGATTAAACTCCACTTACTAATAGTAGAGTAAAATCCACCCAATGGG
>Ga0172377_10002332_pt1 | contig 19349 bp, 14 predicted proteins | sample Pumphouse3metaG_FD_119749 | JGI IMG/M metagenome (GOLD analysis project Ga0172377, IMG submission 119749) | Leachate microbial communities from a municipal landfill in Southern Ontario, Canada - Pumphouse #3 metaG | ecosystem: Engineered > Solid waste > Landfill > Unclassified | place: Canada...
GCGGTGTCACGTTGTTCCATCCTCACCCCTTCGGGGCCGGCCTGAAGGCCAGCTCTGCGAACCCTGATGTTCCCATAGGGAACCGGGTCCTAGTCATAAAAATGAATTTTTAGAGGTGCCCTTTAGTCATTTAACCCGTTTTAATTCGATACGGCGATTTCAGCGACGGCGAAAGCGGGAACCTTGATGGAAGAATAGGAATCGTTATATTCCGAACCTACGGCGGCGACGAGCTTGAGCAAGTCAAAGAAATTCGCGCTGAGCGTGACGCCTTCCGCGGCATGCACCGGGGTTCCGTTCTCGTACCAGATTCCCTGAGCGCCGATGTTCAGTTCCCCGCTTATGGCGCTGCAGCCCGAATTGCCTTCGAGGTTCACGACATAAAGACAGCGCGGGAACAGCTTGAGCAGTTCTTCCGTGGTGCGCTCCCCCGGGAGAACGACTAGGTTGGAAAATCCCGTCGAAACTTTGCCTGAATAGCTCCGCGCCGCAGCGCCATTGCTTTTGCACCCTTCGCGGGCGGCAGTTTCCAGATTGTACAGATAACTTTGTAAGACACCGTCTTTCACGAGAGGCACGCTTTCCGCTGGGACGCCTTCGCCATCGAAAGCGCAGGCGCCGGGGAGATCTTCACGGAAAGGATCGTTCACGAGGGAAAATCCCCGCGTCGCAATGGCTGTGCCGAGGAGCCCTTGCAAGCGGGACTGGCCTTTCTGCACCTGTTCCGCGAAAAACGCGGAGGAATACATGGAGACTATACTCCCTGAAACGCGGTTGGAAAACACTACGGGAATCTTCCCGCTTTGGATTTTGGAGGGACTCAGAAGTTCGCGGGCGCGGGAGACCGCCGTGTCCGCAATTTTTTTCGCATTGAAAGCGCTCCAGTCGCGCCCGCTGCGGTCGCAGACGCCAAGTTTGCGGATGCCTTCACGGAGTGCCACCGCGCCGACGCCGGCGGATGCGGAATTGAAATGGGATTCATAGCGCAAGCCGTTTCCGTTCGCGACGATGACGCGTCCCTCGCTCTTGTCCGCGCCGAGATACGGCACGTTCTCCACCTCTGGAGATGCGGCGAGCGTCGCCTTTTCAATGTCGAGGCACATCGCCGTCATTTCGGGGAGACCGAGCGCTTCAATCTCCGCGCTGTAGTGCGGAGCGAGTTTGCGGAGCTCCTGAAGACGCGGAAGCTCTATCGGAAGTTCCTTGGTGAAAGCGCAGTGCGAAAGGGCGTCGCGGACGGTCTGCGAAAGCGCGTCTTCGGTGAAGCGTTCCGTGTAGGCGTAACCGGGGTGGCTGTTCTTGAATACGCGGATGCCGACGCCCACGGACTCGGAGATTTCCGTATTCTGGACTTTGCCCTTGAATACGGAAACCCCTTCGGAACGGGAATGACCTGCGATCACGTCGAACGCATCGGCGGATTTCGCGGCGGAGTCACAGATAAACGAAATGGCATCATCTAAATTCATAAGTCATCTCCAGAAAATCGTTTTCCTATCATAGATTGCCACGGCACTTCGTGCCTCGCAATGACGTGGCGAAGGGGGCGTTTGTCATTACATGGCCGTAGCCTTCGTGACGACGTGAAAGGCGTTTCATCGCAGAAGACTATCTTTGCAAGCCAAAGTGAAGCAATCCACGCCTTATCTCCTCCGTCATCATCCCCGTGCGGCTTTGAACGCGGTCGCGGCCTTGTCTATCGTCTCTTCAAGAATCTTCCGCGAATGCTCCGTGGAAAGGAAGCACGATTCGAACTGCGAAGGCGGGAAATACACGCCGTCTGCAAGGAGCGAACGGAAGAATTTCGCAAAGCGCTTCGTATCCGCGGCGAGCGCGGAATCCGTGTCCGTCACGGGCTTTTCCGAGAAAAACACGGTGAACATCGAGCCCACACCGTTCACCTGCACGGGAACGCCCGCATCCGCGGCGGCACGCGCAAGGCCTTCGCGCAGGGACTTTCCCGCCGCCTCGAGGGCATTCCAGGGGCGGAGCGCGTCAAGGAGCTTCAAATGGGCGATCCCGGCGGCAACGGCCATCGGATTCCCGGAAAGCGTCCCCGCCTGATACACGCCCCCAAGGGGACTCACCATCGCCATGATTTCGCGTTTGCCGGCGTAAGCCGCGAGAGGCATTCCGCCGCCCACGATCTTTCCGAGCGTGATCATGTCCGGCTTGATTCCGAAGCGTTCCGCGCAGCCGCCGCGCGCCGTGCGGAAGCCTGTCATCACTTCATCGAAAATCAGCACGGAGCCGTTCTTTGTACAAAGTTGTCTAAGGCCGGCGAGGAAGCCATCGCGCGGAGGCACCACGCCCATATTGCCGGCGACGGGTTCCACGATGACGCAGGCGATTTCTTCGCCATATTTCGAAAACAGTTCCTCGACTTCTTCCAGGTGGTTATACGCTGCGACTAGCGTATCCTGAGCCGTTCCGTGCGTGACCCCGAGGGAACTCGGCGTTCCGTGCGTGAGCGCGCCCGAACCCGCCTGAATCAAAAAAGAATCGCCGTGACCATGATAGCAGCCGCGGAACTTCACAATCTTATCGCGCCCGGTATACCCGCGGGCGATGCGCACTGCGGTCATCGTAGCTTCCGTCCCGGAGTTCACCAAGCGCACCTGATCCATTCCGGGAACCATCTTCAGAATGAGTTCCGCAAGCTCCACTTCTCCGCGAGTGCACGTGCCAAAGCTGAGTCCGCGGGAAATCTGGTCTTCAAGCGCGCTGGCGACCGCCGAAGGCGTGTGCCCCAGGATCCACGGGCCCCAGGAAAGCACGAAGTCGATGTACGCCTTCCCCGCCTCATCATAAAGATATGCGCCCTTGCCGCTTTTCATAAACACGGGTTCGCCGCCCACGCCGCCGAATGCGCGCACAGGGGAATTTACGCCGCCCGGAATGCATTCGCAAGCGAGCGCCCACAACGATTTTTCACTCATTTTTCCATCTCGATCTTTTTCCAGCCGCTGTCACCGTAGCGCAGGTCGCGCTCCACGAATTCCCAGATGACTAGCTTCTTGTTCCTGAGCACGCGGCTCTTGCGCGCGAGCTTTTCACGCACAAGCGTGCTCGCGCCCCCGTCGCTCACGATGGACGCCACGGGAGTGTGCATATCCTTTGCGAAATGGGCGATCCAGCCCGCATCCATCGGAGAATCCGTCTCGTAAATGCGGGAATAGCTGTCGCCGAGGATCAGTATCTGCGAAGCCCGGAAATCATCCTTGAACGGGGCGCCGGATGTTTCACGGACTTTATGCGCAGTCACTATCTGCGCCTTGAATTCATCGAGCCCGCTCATCGTCGCGATGTCGCCCGTGCGTTCGACCTTCACCGCCGAATCCGCATATTCCTTCACGGGGAGAGCCGCTGCAAAGTCATATTCCGAAACGCGCTTCGCGATCACCTGCGCCGCAAGTTCAGCGCCGCGCGGAGTCCAGTGCGTATCCTTGTCCAGATACAGGTAGTTCCCCCGCGAGTCCTGTCTCTTTGCCTGCGCGAAAGTTTCAAACAAATTCACATAATCCACGCCATGCGCGGAAAGGGAATCCAGCACGGTCATCGAATGAGAGAAATCCCTGCCGGTATGGGGCGCGGCATCCTTATTCAGCTTTTCTGGATAAATGGAGGGCTTGCCCGGCATGAGCACCACGAGCAGACGTATTCCGCGCGCATCAAGCTGGCGCTTGAAATCAAGTATCGCCGTAACGGGATTGTCCAGGGAATCGCTGCGGCGGTCAAACGGGGAAGGACGCACCAGATAGTTCACGTCCTCACGGTAAAAGAGCCAGTCCGAATCACCACGCACGCCTTTTTCACCGGGATCGCGGAACACATTCCACAGAAGCGCCTGATACCTCGGACGGAGCGTAACGACCATCGCATTTTCATTTTCGAGGCGGTGTTCATAAGCGCGCAGGTAACGGCTCGTCCAGAAGCCGTGCTTCCGGTACATCTGCACCACGCGCAATACGGAAAAATGCCCGTAGCGCGAAGTGACGCTCTTCACTAGGCTGTCCGCGCGGGGAACCAGCGAGGAATCCTCGGAAAGGCTCCACAGCGCAGAGTCAAGCGCAGCGAAAGGCGCAAGCTCCGGGTCCGCCGTATCAAGCGGAGCGTAGGAGTTCACCGCAGTCACGGAATCCTTGAGGGACGCAAGCAAATTGAAAAGGGAATCAAGGGAATCCTCGTCATAAGCCCCGCGGCGTTTCACCGAATTCCATTCCCGGAGGGCGGAGTCTGAAACGCGGGCAAGCGCCCGCTCGCGGGCATAAGGCCGGACGAAAGTGTCGGAAAGGAGGTCCACAGGCTGGAACCGTTCCCCGGAACGCAGGCAGTGCAAGGCTTCCCAGCCTGCCGGCAGAAGTAACAGAACACAGAAAATGACAGTAAAGATAATGCTCGCTCGGCGCATGGCCCAAACATAGAAAAAGACCGCACTTGCGTGCGGCCTTCTGTATACCCCTACCGCGAGTCGAACGCGGGTTTCACCCTTAGGAGGGGCGCGCTCTATCCATCTGAGCTATAGAGGCAAAGCGTCCGTTTGCACGGACCTCGGGCGCCGAATATAGAATTAACGCCCGGATTTGTCATTCCTCCGTTTTGACGGAACCGCCGCAGACATCATCCTCGTCGACGCCGCCGAGCCGCTGCCGGAGCCACCGGGATGCGGGCGCGCGTAACTTCAGCCTTGTTTGCGGAAACGCACATCGGATAAGAACTCCCGTAACAGCCGGGTTCCCTCTCCGGGAATTTCATCGTCACTTCCGCGTCGCGGAATTTGATCCAGGCACGTTCCGAAGCCCGGAGCGCAGCGATGAACGCGGCATCGTTCTTTTCTTATATGCCTCAACACTAGCGTCCATAACAAGAAATCGATTGATTGAATTTTTGTGAAGCCAGCTCAAAATCACCATTTTCCACAATCATGCAAAAGCGCCCCCATCGAAGTTCAAAATTAACACAAGCTCAGTATTTACAAGCGTGTCAAAGGAATTGACGAATTTATTTTGGACACTAGTGATGCCTCAATGATCATTCCGTACACCGACGTCAGCTCCCTGTCCGCCTTCTAATAGTCCGTATCCTCGCCCGCATTCGTTTCCTGCTGCATCTGCACACAGACAAGCGCGCCGCGGCAAAAGCGGCAAGGAGAAAAATTTTCCGGGCATTGAATGCCTCCGGCGCAAGATATAGAAACCACGCCGGCAAGACAAAAAAGTCCCGCCGCAGGGCAGGACTTTTCGTATAAACTAATTCCGGAGCGGGCCGGAGAAGCGCCTTACTTGTAGAGCGGGTGCTTCTTGCAGAGTTCGATGATTTCCTGACGGATGGCCTTGAGGCCTGCGTCATCGTTCCTCGCCTGGATGGTGCGGTCAATGATGTCCGCGACCTTGACTGCATCCGCTTCATTGAATCCGCGCGTCGTAATGGCAGCAGAACCGATGCGGAGTCCAGACGGGTCGAACGGTTTGCGCGTATCGAACGGAATCGTGCTGCGGCTGGTGGAGACGCCGACTTTTTCGAGGGCGACTTCCGCTTCCTTGCCGGACACACCCTTGGAGGTCATGTCGATCACCATGAGGTGGTTGTCCGTGCCGTCGGAAATGATCTTGTAACCGCGTTTCATGAGTTCGGCGGCCATCGCCTGAGCGTTCTTGATCACGTTCTGTGCGTAAACGTGGAATTCCGGCTGGAGAGCCTCGAGGAACGCGACGGCCTTGCCCGCGTTGATGTGATCGTGCGGACCGCCCTGCATGCCCGGGAAGATACCGCGGTCGATCTGCTTCGCATACTTTTCCTTGCACATGATGATAGCGCCGCGGGGACCGCGGAGAGTCTTGTGCGTAGTCGTCGTGACGATGTCGAAATACGGCACCGGGCTGTCGATCACCTTACCGGCGATGAGGCCCGCGATGTGGGAAATGTCCGCCATGGTGATGGCGCCGACTTCGTCGGCGATTTCCTTGAAACGCTTCCAGTCGAGATTGCGGCTGTAGGCGGAGAATCCGGCGAGGATCATCTTGGGCTTTTCACGGAGCGCGACTTCGCGGACCTTGTCCATATTGATGCGACCGGTCTCTTTCTCAACTTCATACTGGACGAAGTTGTAGATCATCCCGGAGAAGTTTACGGGATGGCCATGGGAAAGGTGTCCGCCGTGGTCAAGCTTGAGACCGAGGACCTTGTCGCCCGGTTTGAGGACGGCGAGATAAACGGCGGCATTCGCCGGAGAACCGGAAAGCGGCTGGATGTTCACGTGTTCGCAGCCGAAAAGTTTTTTGCAACGGTCGATGGCGAGCTGTTCCATCTCGTCGATCACCTGGTTTCCGCCGTAGTAGCGCTTGCCCACATAGCCTTCGCTGTACTTGTTGGTGAGCACCGAGCCCATCGCTTCCATGACTGCCTTGGAGGTGTAGTTTTCGGAGGCGATCAGTTCGATCCCGTATTCCTGGCGTTCGGCTTCTTTCTGGATGATGTCATAGATAGCCGGATCTGTCTGTTGCAAAGTTTTCATTGGAAATGGACTCCTTGTTAGGTATGGCCAAAGATAGAAAAAGTTTTATTATGATATTTTTGAATCATGCGGTTTTCTTTTTTCGCCTTTGCGCTCTGCACAACGTTCCTCGCCGCCTGCTCCGGCTCCGGAGACAGTTCCGGCAATGCTTCCGCCGGGTCATCGACCTCTGCGGAAAGCTCCGTAAGTGCAGATACCACAGGCACTTGCATAGCGGTCTCCGAATGTGATTCCTACACGGCAAAGCCCCAGACACTCACCGAAAACGGCGGTACGGGCTCCGTGACCACCTACGGATCCGTCTCCGACCCCGAAACGAGCCAGGGCGGAGCCTGCAACTACGGCGAAACGAATATCAAATACTATGCGGCGATCGCGGTGAACGTGGACGCCGGCGACGGAAAGGGCTGGTGGCAGGGTGGCGCCGCGTGCGGAGCGTGCCTCTCCGTGCGGGTCAAAACGACGGAAGGCTGGAAGAGCGCGGTCGTGCGCATCACGGACAAATGTCCGGACGAATATTGCGGCGTGGACCTCGGCGGAGCACCCGCCCGCGACCTGATGGGAATCTACGCGGGGCGCTACGAAGGCGAATGGAAATTCGTGTCCTGCACGGGCCATCCCGAAGTCTACGGAGATTCGACTTCCCTGTACGTGAAAGACGGCGCGAACGCCTACTGGAGCTTAATCCAGGTGCGGAACCCGCCCGATGCAGTGACCGCGATGGCGATTTACCGCACGTCGGACTCGAGCCTCACGGAGCTTTCTACCGCGACGGAAGCGGAGAACTTCTGGAGCGTGCCCGCAAGCGCGCTCCAGGATTCCGCGGAGTGTGAAATTCGCGCGGAATTCCACGGCGAGGAAAGCGAGACGTGGTCGCTCCCCTGCTCCGGCTTAGCGGTCGCCGGGGCGAACTACTACCTGAAATAATTCACCCGATGCCGAGCGCATTCGCGAGGACTGCGCCATACTTGACTATCACACCCGCGAACACGACGCTCACCATGGACATCAGCTTGATCAGGATGTTGAGCGAAGGGCCGGCGGTATCCTTGAAGGGGTCGCCTACCGTATCACCTACAACACTCGCCTTGTGCGCCTCGGAGCCCTTGCCGCCGTAATTTCCGGACTCAATGAATTTCTTCGCGTTGTCCCAGGCGCCGCCCGCGTTATTAAGCATGCAGGCGAGCGAGAACCCGGTGACGAGCGAACCCGCGAGGAGTCCGAAAACTCCAGCGACGCCCATCAGGAGCCCCACCGCGACAGGAACAACCACGGCAAGAAGCGAAGGCAGGATCATCTCCCTCTGCGCTCCCGCCGTGGAAATTTCAACGCAGCGCGCATAATCCGGCTTGCCCGTACCCTGCATGATTCCCGGAATTTCCCGGAACTGACGCCGCACTTCCTCGACCATGCGGCCCGCGGCGCGCCCCACCGCCTTGATCGCGAGAGCGCAGAACACAAACGACATCATCGCGCCGAGGAATAGCCCGCCGAGAAGCATCGGGTTCATCAGCGAAAGTCCATAAGCGTTCATCATATCCGCTAGACCCGCATGATTCAGCACGAGGCCGACGAGACTCCCATCCGAAGCAATCGCCCGCGCGCCGTCATCAATGATTTTCACGTTCGGAAGCGTAGCGACCGCACCAGCAAGCGCATCCGAGGTGTTCACGAAAGCGACCTTCCCTACATGATAGGCGCCGCCCGCGGCATGCGCGAGGTGTCCCAGCCAGAGTTTGATCTCCTCCACGTAGGAAGCGAGAAGCGCGAGGGCAGTAAGGCCGGCGCTGCCGATGGCGAAGCCCTTGCCCGTCGCGGCGGTTGTGTTTCCGAGAGAATCGAGATCGTCCGTGCGCTTGCGGACTTCCTCGCCCAACCCGGACATTTCCGCATTGCCGCCCGCATTATCAGCGATAGGTCCGAAAGCGTCCGTCGCAAGCGTAATGCCGAGCGTTGAAAGCATGCCCACAGCAGCAAAACCCACACCGTAAAGGCCCATGGAAACATTCTGGAAACCGCCCGCAAAGCCGTACGCGCAGAGGATTCCGAGGACGATCGTGATCACCGGGAAGCCCGTGGAGAACATCCCCACGGAAATGCCGTCGATGATCGTTGTCGCCGCACCAAGAGTCGTCTGATGCGCAATGCCGCGGCACGGACTGTAAGCGTCGGAAGTGTAATACTCCGTGAACTGTCCGATGATAACGCCCGCGGCGAGGCCTGAAACGGCGGAGCCCAGAATGCCCATCGTAATAAAGCCGAAATGCGCGAGCAGGAAAAGCGCGAGCATAATGAACACGGATGCGCCGAGCGTTCCCGTGAGGAGCGCGCGGAGGAGAAATTTCATTCCTCCGTCTTCCTTTGTATGCACCATGAAGATGCCGATGATCGAAAAGAGAATGCCGAGCGCGGCGACGATCATCGGAGCAATGACAAACTTGAGCCCGATGAAGGGCAGAGCCGCGCCCAGTGCCGCCGTGGAAAGGATCGAGCCGCAGTAGGATTCATAAAGGTCCGCGCCCATGCCGGCCACGTCGCCCACGTTGTCGCCGACGTTATCCGCGATCGTCGCGGGGTTGCGGGGGTCATCCTCCGGGATTCCGGCTTCGACTTTTCCCACGAGATCCGCGCCTACGTCAGCCGCTTTCGTATAAATTCCGCCGCCCACGCGGGCAAAGAGAGCCTGCAGGGAAGCGCCCATGCCGAAAGTCAGCATCGTCGTCGTCACCTCGACGATTTTAGCATGCACCCACGCCGGATTCGCGGTCATCGACGGATCCCACGCGCCGAGCCCGACCTTCGACGCGACAGCGAACCCGAAACCGAACACGTTGTGGTCATACACGTAATTCAGAATGAAGAACCAGCAGGAGATATCGAGAAGTCCGAAGCCCACGACCACGAGGCCCATCACCGCGCCGCTGCGGAACGCCGTCACGAGTCCCCTGTTGAGGCTCGTGCGCGCGCCGTTCGCCGTGCGCACGCTCGCATACGTCGCCGTCTTCATTCCGAGGTAGCCGCAGAGTCCGGAAAAGAAGCCTCCGGTAAGGAACGCGACCGGGACGAAGGGATTCTGGATTCCCAGAAACGCGAGAATGACGAAAATGACGAAAATCGCCGCGAACACATACGTCACCGTGCGGTACTGGCGATGGAGATAAGCGTAGGCGCCCTCGCGCACATACTGCGCGATCTCCTGCATCCGGGAGGTCCCCGGGTCCGCCTTCATCATCGCCTTATAAAAGAAAAACGCCATCGCGAGCGCCACTACGGCAATCAAGGGGACCCCGTACCAATATGCAGGAATGGAAAGGGGATTCCCGGCGTCCGCGAACGCGGACAAGGGGGAAAGAACGGTCAACGCAAGGAGAATTTTTCGCATAAACGCCTCACGGAAATAAATTCAGTACGCGAGAACTCCCGCAAAGAAAAATACCGCAGGGATTCCCCGCCAATACTCTTAAGAAATCTATGCTAAAAAAAATGAAAAAGAACGCCGCAATTCACTTTTCGCGCAAAAGGCGTTTCACATTCAGCGGAAGCACCTCTTTGTGCCATCTCTGCCACTCATCATAATATATATATCGTTTTTCCGCGGCCCGGAAATCCCGGCCATGCACAGTGCGGCGCCCGTTCTTTTCCGTGGGCGGAATCGCTATATGCAGGCACTCGTGATAAACGACGCCCGCGACGGCGTAAAGCGGACAGTTTTCGCAGTCGTAACCCCGGCTGATGCTGATGAGGTGGAACGGTTCCCCGGTATAAGGGTCCCTGCGCACGGTATGGTAGCTGAGTCCGCCGCAGCGTCCGCTCCAGGTGATGCGGCACGCGAGTCTGCTTTCGAAATAAGTATCATTCACCGCCGAAAGAATTTGTTCCAAATCATGAACCTTGCCCCTAGGCCGTATGGGCGGAATGCGGCTGCGCGCCTCAAGCGAAGGTTCGCCCTTGTCCGCGAGCTTCTGATCCGTGGCGTCCCAGATTCGCCCGGTGAGTTCCTTGAGCTCCGCTTTCGCCTTGGCCGTCTTGCGCCTGCGGGCGAGAAGCGCCCACTCCGCGACAAGCTCCCGGACGGGCGCAAAGTCCTCCGACTTCATATACGCGGGGAGAATCACTTGCGGTTTTCCGAAAAGCCCTGATAGATTGCAGCGGAAACTGCGGCGGAACCGCGGATTGTAAGAGAACGAGACGAGCGTACCCGGAGAGAACTCCGGGGAGACTTCCCGGCGCGGCGGTTCCTTTTTTCTGAAAAAGCCAGAGAGCGCTTCCTTGAAGGAGGCGAAGAGATCCGTCTGGATGTCGTCGGTATCGCTCAACCGGCGCGCTCCGCGAAACAGGGCTCCAACGCATTCAGCGCGAGAAGCCCGCCGTAAAGGGCTTCCGGAAGTTCAAGCGGGCGGTAATGCGCGGATACTTCCGCGATGAGTTCCTCGATGTCATCCGGAAGATAGACGATGAAGCTCCGGTTCTTCTCGGTGAGCAGGAACTCCGGCGTGCAGAATTCAGGACCGGTCTCGCTGAAGTACATGCGGCATGTGACAGGGCGGTGCGCATACACGCCGCAGTCGCCGGTCTTGCCCACAAGGAACGGACAGGGCCGGCTCCGCATAAAGTACGCCTGGAGCGCGTTTTCATCCGGGTCCTCGCCGCCCTTTTCCGCGGCAGCGGTCATCAGGGCGTGGAAGAGTTCTGCGCGGGAATGGCAGGCTTCCAGGATCTCCAGTAGTCCGTCGCCACCGCGGAGCGACGAATACAGATACATCAGCTCGAAAGGTTCCACGGACATCGGGTAATGCCGGCAACAGCTGCCGCACCCCGCCCCACAGCGGATTCCATGCTCGTGCTGAGGGAGCACCGCCTCGAGATAACGCATAAAATCCGACTGGTACTGCCCGCAGAACCTGAGAATCGCGGGCATCTCGCGCCCGAGGTTGTCCCTGCCGACGGCGCATTCCCTGTGCAGGGACGCCGCGAGCGAGGAAAGGCGGTCCCGTTCCGCAGACAAATGACTGCGCATCAAAGCTGATGAGCGGAGGTAAGGTTTTGTCGGAAAATAATCGTCTGAATCATCCACAGGGCCAAATATACGCACCTTTTTCAGAAAAGCGCCGTACGGGAAACGTTATCTTCGATTATTTTTAATGTAAGGAGAAAAAAATGTTTCAACGCTTTTTTTGCACTGAAATTCAGCGTCCGCACTTAATCTTCGCATTTTTCTGTCTCATTCTCTGCCTGCTCTCCAGTTGCAACCTTTTCAATCCGACCAACTCGAGCGACATTTCTTCCAACGATGCCGATGCGCTCATATATCAGGGGCAAGTCCTCTTCCGCAAAGGGGAATACTCCAATTCAATGAAATATTTCAGCAAGGCCGTCAAAGCGGACTCAACGAAGTCCGAGGCCTGGTTCGGATTCGCCAAGGCCAGTATGTATGCGTCGGGCGTAAATCCGTTCGACATCATCAAGTACATCGACATCGACGGCGACAGCCTCCCGTTCATGAACCTGACATCCGCTGAAATGGAAAAATATTACACAGGCATTTCCGCCACGGTCGATCCGCTGCGCGAGCTCGTGCGCCGCGATACCCTCACCGAGCTTTATTACACCTACCTCAAAAATCAAAAGAACACCGGGGACAACGCCGCGCTCAAAACGTTTGCCGCCACATACGGTCCCGACTTCAAAGGATTTCCGCTCTCCGACCGCAAGGTGCGGTACTCCAATTTTTCCGCAAGCTATGCTTTTCTGGAATTTGCGGATCTTCTCCTGAAATTCCGGTACACGAACATCGATTTTCCAGTCTCTATTTCACTTGATGCGAACAACAACGTTGTCGTCAATATCGATTCTTTGTACAACTCCGCGGTAAATGATTCCTCCGTGGCAAATCAGTTCAATTCCAGCATTGACTCGCTTCAGAGTTCCCTTTCCACCGTGACCAGCACGATCATTCCCACGGTGACGACGCTTCTTTCCGGTACCTCCCTGATGGATTCCATCACAGGGAGCACGGACACCTCCGGAGTCTCGGAAGTCATCAACGACGTTGTTACAGACAAAGTAAATTCCGTAGATCAGACGATTTCCTTTTATAAGATAGGCGACAAGATCGACAATGACGGCGACGGCTGCGTGGACGAGGAAGTCCTTGACGGCAAGGACAACGACGGCGACGGATTCGTAGACGAAGACCTGCGCCTCGTTCCCCTCCTCCGGACAAGCGGCAACGTAGCGGACGCCGGGTACAGCGAAATCTATTACATCGGGATAGGCACGGATAGTCTCGACCATGACGGCAACGGAATTCTGGAAAATCAGGAAGAGCGCTCGTTCATTTATCAGGACACTCTTGAACGCAAAACGAAGAACGACTACCGCCTTGTCTTCGCAAAGGATTTCGAAACCGGAGCTGCGTCCGATTCCCTGAAAACGTATTACAGGACGGCAGTGATGGCTGATACGGATTCCACAAACGTCAAATACGGTCTCGCCTGGCGCCAAAAGAACATCGGTGGCTGCTGGGTGAATTATTCCGATGAGCAATTCAAGGCCTGGTTCCGCAATCGCTAAAAGGGGAAGATTGGAATGAACTTCGCATTTAAAATTTTAAGCATTACGCTTCTCAGCGCGCTCTGCGTTTCCGCAGCGCAAGGACCACGCCACAAATCGCTGCGCGCTTATGCGATGGGTAACGCCCACGTCGCCGTCGTGGATGATAAGGAAGCCATTTATTACAACTACGCAGGACTGAACCAACTCGGGAAACTCGGCGATTACAAAAATCATCCGGAAATGGGCTATTACCCGGGAAATACGATAGACATGCGCATCAACGCTGGCGGAGCCGGAGCGTTCGACCAGTTCCACGGCGCTTACGACCTCGCCTCCGACCTGCAGGATCTTTATGACTGCGCCCGCGATGACGCCAAGGCGAAAAACGCGGCGGACCCCACCGCGAAGGTCACGACGGAACGCGCCTACATGGATTCCCTCGCCGCGCACCCGGAACTCACCAAGCGCATCAACAAATATGACCATCTGCTTTTCTCCATGATAGCGAAGGCCGACGCGGAACTCGCCTTCCATGACTTCGGCGGATCCATCTGGGTGAACGGCGACGTCGCGCCTTATGTGGACGGCGGCATCATCCTTCCGTTCGTGGGCGTCGATACATTTTATGTAGACGCAGTCATCCAGGCCGGCGGCGCAGTCGGCATCACGGAAGACCTCGCCGTGGGCGTAGGCGTGAAAGCGGCGAAGCGGCAAAGCGTAGACTACATGCGCTTCGACGCGTCAAACTTCACAAACGTCACGGATACACTCCAAGACCGCACGGACAATGCGAGAGACGATGTCTTCAAGTGGAAAGAAATCGCCTACGGCATGGATTTCGGCGTGCTGTACCAGCTCACCCGCGAAGTGCGCCTCGGCGCGGCGCTCAATGACGTGTTCTTCAATAAACTCGACGGGCAGAGGATCACGCCGGACCTGACCGCCGGCATCAACTACAGCCCGCGCTTCTGTAACCGCAACACGGCTTACTCCCGCAAAATGAACATCGCGATGGACTTCGAAGACGCACTCAACGATGAGCGCAACTACAAGCCGCTGAGCCATCTCGATTTCGGTATCGAACTGGAACAGGTCCTGCTCGCCATCCCCGGATACAACGACAACTGGCGCTTCCTGAAACTCCGTCTCTCCGGGGGGTTCAAGGGCGGGTATCCGAGCGCTGGCATCGCCGTGGAAGCGCTCCGGCTCGTGACCGTAGAAGCGGCGACCTGGGGCGAAGAACGCGGCTATTACACCGGGCAAGACGAAAACCGACTGTATATGCTGCAGGTGAGCCTCGGTTTCTGATTACCCGGCAAATAAATCTCCGCAGGATATTGCACGGAAGTGCAGTAGTGTGTATATTTTAGACACGGAGATTTTATGATCGAACAGCTTCGCGGTATTCTCGTTCAAAAGCACCCCACGTCCGCGGTCATAGACTGCTGCGGCGTCGGTTACGGGGTCCAGGTTTCCACACGCACGGGGGAGGCTCTCCCCGCCACGGGCACGGAAGTCACGCTCTACACGCATCTCGTCGTCCGCGAAGACGCTTTCACGCTCTTCGGATTCATCGATGAACAGGAAAAAAAGCTCTTCCTGCAGATGATCGAGGTGAACGGGGTCGGTCCGAAAATGGCGCAGCGCATTTTGAGCAGCGTCTCTCCGGGAGATTTTCTCGCGATGATTTCCCGCGGCGACAAGGCGGCCCTCGGACGGATCAAGGGCATCGGGAAAAAGACTTCTGAAATGCTCGTGCTCGCCCTCAAGGACAAGGCGGCGGCGCTCTCCTCCGTCACGGGCGGGAATACGACGGCGCGCCTCCCCGCGGAAGAGCAGGAAGCGGTCCTCGCGCTCCATACCCTCGGCGTCAAGGAACCCGCGGCGAGTAAAGCCGTGGAAAAAGCGGTGGAAATTCTCGGCAAGGGCGCAGGCGTGGAAAAAATCATTCCCGAAGCGCTGCGTCACACATAAAATAACGATTTTTAAATACAAAGGAACGCCATGGCGGACAGGATCATTTCCCCCGAACAGGATGAAAGCGATGAAGAAGCGGAACTCGACAGGGAACTCCGTCCGCTTTCGCTTTCCGATTTCACGGGGCAGGAACCGCTGAAGGACAGCCTGCAAATAGCGATCGAAGCCGCGAAAAAGCGCGGGGACGCTCTCGACCACTGCCTTTTCGCCGGTCCTCCGGGACTCGGCAAGACGACGCTTGCCCGCATCATCGCGAAAGAAATGGGCGTGAACATTCACGTCACTAGCGGCCCGGTGCTCGAAAAGGCGAGCGACCTCGCCGGACTCCTTACAAGCCTCGAGGAAAACGACGTGCTCTTCATCGATGAAATCCACCGGATGGGGCGCGTCATCGAAGAATATCTCTACCCCGCGATGGAAGATTTCCGTCTCGACATCATGCTCGATTCCGGCCCCGCGGCGCGGATGGTGAACCTTCCGCTCAAGCCCTTCACGCTCGTGGGCGCGACGACGCGGAGCGGACTCCTCACGAGCCCCCTGCGCGACCGTTTCGGACTTCATTACCGGCTGGACCTTTACACGGAAAAGGAAATCGTTAAAATTCTGCTACGGAGCGCGAAGATCCTCGACGTGGAACTTTCGAAGGACGCGGCAGTAATGCTCGGAAGCCGCTGCCGCGGCACCCCCCGCGTCGCGAACCGGGTCCTCCGCAGGTGCCGCGATGTCGCGCAAGTGCGCGGCAAGGGCGTCATCGACGCCCAGACAGCGGACCGCACGCTGAAAATGCTCGGCATAGATTCCGACGGACTCGACCCGATGGACCGCAGGATTCTCCAGACCCTCGCGGAACAGTTCGGCGGCGATCCCGTCGGGCTCAATACGCTCGGCGCGGCACTTGATGAAGAACCGGACACTATCGAGACAGTGTATGAGCCGTACCTGATTCAGAAAGGGTATCTCGCCCGCACTCCGCGGGGGCGCATCGCGACGGCGAAAGCCTACGAGACGCTCAGGCTCGCCCCGCCGAAAAAGCCCGACGACCCGCAAGCCGCGCTGCCGCTGTAATACGCCCCGATAGGCTAGTCAATGATACGGAAAAGGCGCAGGCGCGCGGCAATACAGACAGGAACGGCACTGGATTGCTTCGGCGTTTTACGCCTCCCGTATCAGCGGGTTTGACCATCGGGACGGATAGCAATGACTTTTAGAACTGAAAATACAGGAACGGGTTATAGCTCTGCGTGAAGAGCGCGAGCACAGCGAGCGCAAAGAGCACGAACGCAGTTACCGTGCGCGGCACGGAAACCGTCTGGCACCAGGTATAGGCGCGGATGGGCGAAAATGCATACAAAGCGGCTAAGATCATGAACACGATCGCCGTCGGAGTGAAGACCTGCGCCGAGAGCAACGGATCAGCGAGGCTCACGGGATTCAGACCCAACAGGGATTTCCACATCGAGAAAGCGCCGCCGATGTCCTTCGCCCGGAACAGCACCCAGCCGAAGAGTACGATGATCTGCGTGAGGAGAATCTGGACGATGACCGGAGCCTTGGAATACCAGGCGTGCTTGCCGTTCGCGCGTTCGACGAGCATAAAGAACGCATGGAACAGCCCCCAGCAGATGAACGTCCACGCAGCCCCGTGCCAGAGTCCGGAAAGGAACATTACAATGCACAAATTAATGTACGTGCGGCGCTTGGAAATGCGGTTCCCGCCGAGGGGAATGTACAGATAATCGCGCAGCCATGTGGTGAGCGAAATATGCCAGCGGGTCCAGAAATCCGAGATGCTCACGGAACGATATGGACCGTTGAAATTCCTAGGAAAATGAAAACCGATCATCAGACCGAGCCCCACGGCCATGTCCGAATATGCGGAAAAATCAAAATAAATCTGGAACATGTACGCGGCGGAACCCCACCACGAATTGATCACGCCCGGCGCATCCGCGGCAAATACCTTGTCCGCGATAACGCCCACCTGATTCGCAATGAAAATCTTTTTTGCGAACCCGATAAAGAAGTACGTCATCCCGCGCATCCAGTTGTCAAGCGTATGGGTACGCGTCGCAAGCTCTTCGGCGACAGTGTTGTAGCGGACAATAGGCCCGGCGACAAGCTGCGGGAACAGGGCCACATAGCACGCGAATGTCGCGAGATCCTTGACGGGAGGCGCATCGCCCCGCCACACGTCGATCGTGTAGCTCATCGACTGGAACGTGTAGAACGAAATGCCCACGGGGAGCAGCACACGCATAATGGAATACGGCGCAAGCCCGAACTGTTCGAGCACGATGTTGACATTCCCCATCGCGAACATGTAATACTTAAAGAAACCGAGCATTCCGAGGTTCACCACCACGGAAATGAGCAGTGCCATGTTCCGCCTGTGCGTGGAAGCGCCAGGCGCGGAAATGACCTTCCCCGTGAAATACACCACGCAGGTGGTGAAAAACATCAGAATGACGAGCCACGGTTCCATCCATCCGTAAAAGACGTAGCTGAATACCGTGATGAAAAAATTCAGAGTGGAATACTTCGCCTTGCGCCAGACGAGGAAATAATACCCTACGAAAAACAGGGGCAGGAAATAGAAAAGGAAAACTTGGGAGGAAAAGACCATCGGAGATTTTTATTACTGATTGACTTCGGTCGCCAGGTAACGCGGAGCGTCATCGTCGAAATATTCATCTTCCGTCGCACCGTCCCAGTTGCCTTCCAGCGGGACGAGCTTAAGCGTGTGCTTGTCGCCGGCCTTGAACGTGCGGACGTTGCCCTTGGCCTTCGCCGCCATCTTGTCCTTGACCTGACCGCGCGCGATGAGCGGATTGTAGACGCCCACGAGGATTTCCTTACCCTTGAAGCTACCGGCGACGACCTTCGTCACCTTGTACTTGAAGATGTAGACATAGCTGTAAAGATCGTTCGAGGGCATCTTGCCCGGAATGGCTTCGAGCTTGCCTTCGATGGTGAGGTTCGCCGCGAACGTATAAGCGGCCAGAAGCAGAAGTACGGCGAGGATCTTTTTCATGGCGCCAAATATAGCACTTTTTCTACTTTTTACAGCGATGGATCTATCGACGCTCCCCGGACTCGGGCCTAAACGAGTGCAAGTGCTGAACGAAGCGGGTTTCCACTCCGTGACGGACCTGCTGTACAACGTACCGCGCACCTGGGTGGACCGCACCCGGATAAGCCGCATCGCGGATTCCAAAGAGGGCGATCTCGGCGTTTTCGTCGGGAAAATAGCCCGCGCAGGGGTCATCCGCGGGCGCAAATCGCGTTTCATCGCCTACCTTGACGACGGCTCCGGACAGATCAGCCTCGTGTTCTTCCGCGGAGTCACGCATTGGGCGAAGTCACTCGAAGTCGGTTCCCGCTGGATGGCGATCGGGCGCGTGAACGATTACCGCGGTCTGCAGATCGTGCATCCGGAACTCCAGAAAATGGACGAGGACGAGGAATTCCAAGGCGCGGTCGTCCCCGTATACAGCATTTCCGAAGCTTGCCACGAAGCGCGCATGGAACAGAAATTTTTCCGCACGCTGTACGCGAATCTGTTCAAAATGCAGAGTCTGTCACTCCCCGACGGCGCGCCGGAAGAACTCACGCGCTATATGGGATTGTTGCCGCCACTCGATAATCTAAGGCGCCTGCATTTTCCGAAAAGTTTCGGCGACGCGATGCAGGGAAAGCTCCAGCTCAAGAAACTCGAGCTTCTCCCCTTCTGCCTGCGCATGGCGAAACGCCGCCGCGAACTTGTGACGCACGGAAATGCCCGCGCGATAGATGACTCCGCGATAGAAAAGGCGAAAGGTTCGCTTCCCTTCAAACTCACGCACGGGCAGGAAAACGCTCTTTCGGCGATCCTCGAAGGACTCCGCGGCAAAAGGCAGTTCCACGCGCTTCTGCAGGGCGACGTCGGCAGCGGCAAGACCGTCGTCGCGATGCTTGCGATGCTCGCCGTCGCGGGCGCACACGAGCAATGTGCGCTGATGGCCCCCACGGATATCCTCGCGCGGCAGCATTATGCTGCGCTCAGACCGTTCTTTGAAGCGGCGGGGCTCCGCACGGCGCTCCTCGTGGGCGCTACGGGAACCGCGGAACGGCGCACAATCCTAGGCGAGCTCCAGATGGGCCTCACCCACGTCGTGATAGGCACGCACGCATTGTTCTCCAAGGATGTATTTTTCGACAACCTGACATTTATCGTCATCGACGAGCAGCACCGTTTCGGCGTGAACCAGCGCGAAGCGCTTCTCAGGAAAGGGAAGTTCCCCGACCTGCTCGTGATGAGCGCGAC
>Ga0172377_10002333_pt1 | contig 19341 bp, 14 predicted proteins | sample Pumphouse3metaG_FD_119749 | JGI IMG/M metagenome (GOLD analysis project Ga0172377, IMG submission 119749) | Leachate microbial communities from a municipal landfill in Southern Ontario, Canada - Pumphouse #3 metaG | ecosystem: Engineered > Solid waste > Landfill > Unclassified | place: Canada...
AAAGCATTCATTGAAGAGATATTGAGGATACTTCCGGATTTTCTTTCGACCATGTCTTTGGCAAATTCCTGGGTAGGTAAGACAGTACCAAGATAATTGAGGTTGAAGACAAACTGCATTCCATCGCTATCGAGATCAAAGAATGATTTATAAAGCCCTGACAAGTCATTCTGAGTTGCATATTCATTATCGGAAGTTGCCTTGGGGCTATTTCCGCCCGCTCCGTTTAAAAGGATATCACAAGTCCCTAAATCTCTGAGTACTTCCTCATGAGTCTTTTTTAAGGCATTCTTATCTAATACGTTGCAGTCATAGGCTTTGGCAATTCCGCCATCGGCAATGATTCTGTCGACACACTTTTGAGCACTCTCAATACCGAGGTTAAGTAAGGCCACCTTGGCACCGCAGGCTGCCAAAGCCTCTGAAAGCATTGAGCAGATCAATCCTCCGCCGCCAGTTACGACGATGACTTTATCTTTTAAGTCGGTGTAGATCGGCAATTCTTCTTTTTTCATATTTTATGTTCCTCTTTAAGGTTCTTCTCAGCCATCTCAAACAGTCCGTTAATATAGGTGCAGCCGAGAGCACGGTCGAATAATCCGTAACCGGGCTTTCCTTTTTCATCAAAGATATTTCTTCCGTGGTCGGGTCTGACGTAACCTGTGAAACCATTTTTGGTTAAGGCCTGAACAATACTGGCCATATCTAATGATCCCATACTGGTCTCATGTCCGCTTTCGATGAAAGAACCTTGGTCATCCAGATAACGGATATTTCTCAGATGTGCAAAATGAATACGGCCTTGTCTTGAATACTTCTCAGCCATTCTGACAACATCGTTTTTGCATTTTTCTCCTAAGGAACCGACACAGAGAGTGAGTCCGTTATGTAGGGAGGAAACGGCTTTAAATAATCGGTCGAGGTCTTCTTCTGTGGAGACAACACGCGGTAAGCCAAAGACATCCCAGGGCGGATCATCGGGGTGAATAGCCATGTTTACGCCAGTATCATTCAAAGTAGGCAGAAGTCTATTTAGAAAATAGACTAGATTATCAAACAGCTTTTCGTGAGTGAATCCATTGTATTCTTCTAAGATGGAATTGAGTTCTTTCACTGAGTAGGATTCATCCCAGCCTGGCAGATGAAGATTTTTGGGATCGAGCTTTTCCAGTTCTTTGGCACTGTATGACAAAGAGAAACTGCCATCGCTGTTCTTTTCCTGAAGATCAGTTCTTATCCAGTCGAAGACAGGCATGAAGTTATAGCAGACGCATTTGACTCCGTATTTTGCAACAGTCCTAATGTTCTTAGCATAGATATCAATATACTTATCTCGGGTATCTTTGCCTAATTTTATGTCTTCGACTACTGGAATTGATTCAATCACTTCCATCTCTAATCCGTTTTCGTCACAGAGTTCTTTTAGTTTTTTTACTGATTCTTCAGGCCATAAGTCTCCGGCCTTCACATCGTAAACGGAGGTGACTACACCACTCATATTGGGAATCTGTCTTATATAAGAAAGGGGGATAGAGTCTTTGGAACCATACCAGCGGAATGTCAGTTTCATTTCAATTGCTGTCCTTTTATCCAATTACTGATGATAATGGATTAATCTATATTAATTCTAGTTTTAACTTCTTTTATACGCAATTGCAATAATTCTTTTCAAGGTTTGCATATCTTGCGTTGATGGTTTACAATTAAAACAATGATAGAGGTGTAAACTGTGTTTTCATTTAGATATAAAGATCTTGATTTCTCCCATAAACTTGACCGTGCATCTTCACCGACTGATGAATATTGGAAGCATATGCATCCTTTTAATGAGCTTATCTATTTTATTTCCGGCAATGTCACCTATACAGTCGAAAGTGAAAACCGACAGCTTAAACCCGGTGATCTGATTTTCATCAGACCAGGAAAGTTCCACTTTGCCACGGTTGACAAAGGTGTCAACTATGAAAGATATGTTTTCAAATTTCCTGATTCTATTCTTCCTTCTTCTTTGATCCAGAAGATGAACTCGATCCCTAGCTTCTGTTCCTTGGCCAATGTTCCTGATAACATGTTTTTGATTCTTGACGGTCTTCTGGGACTAGGTAACTTTGATGAAGAGGAAAAGAGAATACTTTCCATCTGTGAGACTCTGAAGTTCTTAGTATATCTTAGCAAGTTCCCCGCTGATGATAATTCTACCAAGGATGAGATCACTTCTCAGATTACTCTCTATATCGAAAATCATCTTCAGGATAAGCTGACCTTAAAGGAAATGGCTTCGGCCCTGAGTTATTCGGAATCATATCTCATAAGCACCTTCCGAAAAAAAATGCATTGTTCTATCATGCAGTATGTCAGATCAAAGAAATGCATTCTCGCTTATAAAATGATCAGAGGAGGGTCTAAACCTCATTCAGTAGCGGAGTACCTCGGCTTTGACGAATATTCTACTTTCTATCGATCATATAAGGCAGTTTTAGGTTTCTCTCCGGGAGAAAAAAACAAAGAACCACAGAATATGAGATAAGTCTGGTCTTTTTGCAATAATCAAAACTTATTATTGCAATTGATAGCGCTTTACTTTTGATTTATTTTATATTGGATAGGAACAGATAAATGAGACAGATAATCAATATCAATAAATCATGGAGATTTATAAAAGAAGATATAAGTTATGAAAACGCTCTTGATAAAAAGGGTGTTCTTTTGGATTTGCCTCATACCTGGAACAACAAAGACGGTCAGGACGGAGGCGGAGACTATGTCCGGTCAGCTTTTTGGTATTTTAAAAGACTAGATAGACCAAAACTCATAGACGGAGACAAAGTCTATCTGGAGATCTTGGCCTGTAATAGCAGTGCCGAAGTCTATGTCAATGGCAGAAAGCTATTTACGCATGACGGAGGTTATTCTCTGTTTAGGGTCAATATTACGGAACAGCTTATGGACAAAGACAACATCATCGCCATCAAAGCCGACAACAAACCCAATGATTATGTCTATCCTCAGCATGCTGATTTCACTTTCTATGGCGGTCTTTACCGAGGCGTTAATCTTCTCATTGTTCCCAAAGTTCATTTTGATGTCGATTATCTAGGTGATCCCGGACTAAGATGTGATGCCAAAGTAAATGGAAATGACGGTATTCTTGAAGTGTCGGGATTTAAGGATTTTCCTTTGGATGTCGATTGCAGAGTAATCGACAGAGAAGGTAAAGAAGTGGCTTTTGGAAAGGCATCTAAGCCTCTCGTCATTAAAAACGTTCATCTTTGGAACGGACTTGAAGACCCTTATCTGTATACTGTGGAAGCCACCGCAAATGATATGGGGAAGGAAAGCGATGTTGTCAAAACGCGTGTCGGTTTCCGCACCTTCAAAGTCGATTCCAGAAAAGGCTTTATTCTCAATGGCAGAAACTATCCTCTGCGGGGTGTTTCCCGTCATCAGGACTTTGCCGCTCTTGGCAATGCCATCACGGAGAAAGAGATGAAAGAAGACATCAATTTAATCAAAGAAGTCGGGGCTAATACAGTCCGATTGGCCCATTATCAGCATAGTCAGAGATTCTATGAACTCTGTGATGAAGCAGGATTAGTCGTATGGAGTGAGATACCTTATATTTCAAAACATATGAATTCTGGCAATGCCAATGCCATGAATCAGATGAAAGAACTGATAGTCCAGACTTATAACAATCCTTCGATTGTCTGTCGTGGTTTATCTAATGAAATAACTATGAAGAGTTCAACTGGCAAGACTCAATTCCATAAAGAATTAAACGACTTGGTTCACAAGATGGATCCTTATCGTCTGACAGCCATGGCAAACTTTGCCATGATGCTCTCAGTCAATCCTTTCTGTCGTATCGTCGATGTGACCAGTATGAATTTCTATCATGGCTGGTATACGCCTTGGACCTCTCTTAATGGTATTCGTCTTTCCCTGTTCCATTTCCTTTTCCCCAATAAAGGATTAGGATTTTCTGAATATGGAGCTGAAGGTATGCCTTCTCTTCATTCTGAACATCCTAAAAGAGGTGATAACAGCGAAGAATATCAGTTCTTATGTCATCATAAAATCTATAAATCTCTGAGTAAACGTCCATATCTTTGGGCTACTCATTTGTGGAACATGTTTGATTTTGCAGCTGATTCCAGAAATGTCGGCGGTGATCCTGGAAAGAACCATAAAGGTCTGGTTACTTTTGACAGAAAAATAAAGAAAGACAGTTTCTATCTCTATAAGGCCTTCTGGTCAAAAGAAAGCTTTGTTCATCTCACCGGTCATCGTTTTACTCAAAGGGCGGATAGGAAGACTAAAGCCTATGTCATGACTAATCAGAAAACCTTTAAAGTCCTGCAGGACGGAAAAGAAATCTATTCTGTGACTGACGGCAAAGAAGTTCTTTATAAAGTAAATGTCATCCTGGAAGGAAAATCAAAGATAGAAGTAATATCCGGAAACCTTCATGATGAAATAGAACTTGTCAAAGTATCAAAACCCAATCCTGATTATTCTCTGAAAGTCAAAAGCAATAATTCTTCTTGGGAAAAGAAAAAGAAATAAGCAAATAAAATGGAGAAGCTCGAAAGCTCCCCCATTTTTAATAAATTATCTTAACAGCTACTACTTACTCATCTTATCTTCGCAACCACAATTCTTCTTGCCCTTATTGTGCTTCTTAGACTGCTTGGCAGTAGAAGCGACAGGGGTAGCAGTGGTATTAGTATTCTTCTGATCCTCAACCATTGTTCTATCCTCCTTTGTGGCATAAGTGATCTCTCACTTAGCCCCAATATGATAGCTTTCTTTTTTGTAGATTCAATGGTGGCAGAAAAACGGCTAAAAATTTGTAAAAACATAATAGATAAACCAAAAAAAACAGATAGCAATCCAAAAATTTTATTATAGTTGCTTAATATAAAATCGCCTATAATCAGGCAAATTTTAATTAAAAGCAAAGTGTAAATATACAAATGTAAAGAAAATATGATGCTTAGTTTTTCATCCTTTCTTTTTTAGATGTTTATTGAAGAAAAAACACAAAAAACAGGGTAAAACATGTGTTTTATTATGGTCTCTTATTTCAATTACAAAACATATGGAATGTAACCAAAATCACTCTTTTTATCCTTCCTATTTTAAAACATAAGAAAAGCCCGTCCATCAGTTTGTTTCTGATAGGCCGGCTATGTTTAAACGGCTCTAGATAAAGAAACATCATATGAATCGGAGGCTTCGTCCTCTAAGTGACATGAAAGAGTATCGTTTGATAAGGAAAAGAATTGATGTCTGTTCTTCTCAGACTTGTTTTTTCATCAGAAACGAGAAAGCATTTGGAATCTTCTTAACTGTCTTTCATTTGGGCAATTGCGATAACAAGTGATGTTTTTACTGAAAATGAAGCAGGCTGTGAAAAAAACAGGAACTATAAGACAGAATAGGTCTTTTTGGCTATGACCCTGCTGTTTGCGATTTCGACTATCTTCCATCTGAAACTCTTGAATCTGAATTTTATGGAGCCTAAGTCAGAGAAAGTGGCTGATTTGCAGATTATTTCATATGTGTTGTCGTCTGTGACAGTGATTTTTGTTATACAGGCTTTGTCTAAGAGGTCTCTTGTATTGAAGCCTATGTCTATTATTGATATATCGGTAAAGGTTTCTGTGAGAACGATTGAGTCTTTAGGCCTGAGACCGATTTCTTTCTTCTCTTCCCTGCTTAGTTCTTTGTCATTGTTGAGTGGCAAAGATTCGAAGATCAGCGAGAGGCTGTCGGTATTGTTAATATCGACTGACCGAAGCAGATTGTCTTGTAGGTTTACGGAATCGGCCTTGGCGTTCAGACGTTCAATGAATGTCATGTTTCTTCTCCTTTTTCTTTATGAAGCATCATTTTATCAGTCACGATAAGCCTGAAGTTTAATTCTGGTTTGCTGATCCAATGACGAAAATGCTCTGTTTCTGATGTCAAAGGACGGGTGAAAAATAGTGATTTTTTGTGTTTATGAGTAGCTTTTTTCAATCAAGATATAATCGTTTCCGACATCAACTAATTCCCATTTGAACCTCTTGAATTTGAATTTTAGGGAACCGAAATCGGAATGCGGGTTTGTATACCAGAGAATTTCATATGTGTCATCGTCTGTGACAATTGTTTTCAGCACTTCACTACTGTCAAAGCTATTTCTCGAACTATATGCCACATTGATTATCGACACGTCATAGAAAGTCTCTCTCAGGATGATTGAGTCATGTGGCTGCAGATTGAGTTCTTTCTTCTCTTCATCGCTCAGCTCGACTTCATTATTCCAGTATACTGATTGAAAGATCAAAGAGATGCTGTCTTTATGGTTGATGTTGATTGTACGAAGACAATTGTCTCCTAAAAACAGCTCGTCGGCCTTGGTGTTCAGACGCTCAATGAATGTCATATTTCTTCTCCTTTTTCTTTTTTCTATAGTCTTTGTCTAGGGGGGCAAGATGGTGCGTGGGATCCCTTTTGGTGCAGGGATTCCCATATCTGTCGATGTAGTCAAGATCAAGATGGAAACCGGGTTTTCTGGTTGGCTTATCGTTGAGTCAATGATAATGCCCGTACTGATCATTGTTTTCCATGTCGTACCGGACTATCTGACCACTGGATTTCCTCTCATATTGTTCATAGTCCTCGGCTTTCTTCTTGGGACGTTCTATTTTTCTCCAGCCCTTTTTCTCCAGGGTATCTGGATTCACAGGCAGATAAGATCCGTTGAAGACGCCTTTTCTCTTACACCAATTGTTGAACTGGATCTGCCTTTCGTCCTGAATTGTCTCGGCCTTATCGACATGGACGTAGTGTTTCGGCTTTTCAGTCTTCCCGTAAATGTATCTGCGTGTCAACTTCTTGAATAAACCCATAAGAATACTTCTTTCTTCGCTTTATCTTAGGCGATAGCAAGACCGTCTTGCCAAAATCACTTTAGATTAAGAAAGAGGACAAAACCAGGCAGATTGAAGAATATGCAACAGGATGCGGCTGATGTTGAATTATCAGCAACTATTTTTCAGGAAACAGTTCCTTGATTTCTCTTCCATGTTCTTTATACACTAGTTTGTATTCTCCGTATTTCTTTGTCAATAGAAGAAATTCCGAAAAAGCAGACAGCGAAGATAGAGATGCCATCAGCGTTATATACCAATAGTCTCCAATATGTTCATAAAGAAAGCAGATACTGACTTTGCAATATGTTCCTTTATCAAGGACAAATTGTAAAAAACAACTTTATTATCATTCTTATTTTAAAGCATGAGAAAAGCCGGCCCATCAGTTTGTTTCTGATAGGCCGGCTGTGTTTAAGCAACTCTAGTGAAAGAAACGTTATATGAATTGTAGTCTGCGTCCTCTAAAGAACATGAAAGAGTATCGTTTGCTGAATTGTAGGTGAAATCACCGGTTAGGTATCCGCTGTTGATATTTACGGTAATCTTTTTAGCGATGTCGCCGGTCCATGTTCCATTGAAGGTTGCCGCTGGCCAGACCACGGTACAGGTGTTGTCAGAATTGACGGTAAAGGTCCATGTATTTGAGCTGAATTTCCCAGTCCAGGTTCCAGCCATGTTCTTTGTCTCGACAGGATCGTCTGTCTTGACTTTGAAGGATAAGTCAGTAGTGGTTTCTCCTTCCTTCATTGTTCCTATTAAGGTTTTATCAGTTGCATTAAAGGCAAGTGAGACTTCTTTGCTGTTGACTGTGAAAGTGACTTTGGTTCCGTCGTAGCTATAGTTGATAGCAGTTGAGTCATAGGTTCCTGTTCTATCGGCATTCAGAACTAATTCGACTTTCTTGTCACCGACTGTCGCCACATAGGTGTTTACTAAGGCAGTCACATCCGGTAAGGGATCGTTATAGACTAAGACTCCTTTGGTGATGGTGTAGGTATCAGTTCCGATTGTTATGGTCTCCCCTTCAGCCAAGGTTCCTGTGATTGTGGTCTTAGTATCTAATTTTCCGTTGATTACCAGATAGTTTTTATTTGTGAATTGATAGATGTTGACAGTCTTAGAAGAATTCTTATAGGCTTTTTGGAATGTTCCGTTTTTGACAAGTATATCGGAGCCATCGTCTTTGACTAGGACTTCTTCTGCCTTGTTGTACATGTAGGTACCTTTTGTATAGATGCCTCCGTTTTTGAAGTAGACAGTCGCATTGCCGTTTTTGAGTCCATAGGCTCTGAATCCGCCATAGGAATAGACACCTGCTCCTTCTTTCTGCTGTCTGGATTCAGAATTTCCGTTTGCGAAGAAGGTAGTGTCATAGACTAAACCATGATAGGTACCTAAAAGCTTCCAATCCGTATAATCAGGGATGCCGTCAAAGGGAGACAGAGTAAGTTCAAAGTATCCCATATCATCGTCGCCAAGGGTCATCTTGATAGTCTTGCCCTCGATAGTCGGTACCACTGATTCATAATTACCAACCTTGATGCTTTTGATAACACCCTCTGTTTTGACATAAGTGACCTTGATGAGACTCTCGCCATCGGTATAGGTTCCAGTTCCATCTCCGTTCAAAGTCAGAACATGTCCTTTGTCATCACCCCAATATCCGAAGTCAACGGCCTTCTTTGTATAGGTATAGGTATATTCATCGGCGTTGGCATCCGGGAAAGTGAAGGTGCCATCAGTTTTGAATTCAGCTACCTGATTGGTATAAGGGGCAACGGGATAATCGATGGTGAAGACTAAGTATTTTCCATTGGACCACCAAGTGCCTTTGGCAGTGTCATAGTCACTGAAGTAGGTAGTCATCGTTCCATCAGTCTTGATATTCAAAGTGAAGTTGACAGCATCAGCTCCTGCCCAGAAACCTTCGATTGAAGTGGCATCAAACCAGAAATTATACAAAGTAGGTGCGATATTTAAAGGCGCATACCAGCGATAGGCAATAAGCTCAGTAGAACTATAACTGGAATTGATGAGCGTATAGTTTTCTCTTGTCTTTTTGCTTTGAATTTTTGTATTCATAGTGCCTAAGCTGAAATCAAAGGTTTCATCTTCTCCGCCCTCATAGTTGGCTTTGATTGTCAGGGTCTGATTTTTGACGACTAAGTCATCAGAGGCGTTGTCCTTTATAATAGGAAGCTGACCATCTTCAAGAGTCCAGGCCTTTTCAACAAAACCGATGTTTTTTAATCCGGAGGCGGTGAGAGAAGTCAAAGGAGTAGCTTTTATTTCATTTTTGGTGTTGCCTTCAAGAGTCCCGGTTACAAGGATGTTTCCGTAATTTGCGGAACCTAACAGATTGGTGCCATTTGCATAGCCATCATCAGTATCAGAGGCGATAATGCTTCCGGCAACGCCTTTAGCTGCCTTAGTTCCGGAAGAAATTGTTCCCGCTTTGACGATATTATAGAGGAAGGCATTTTCGTAGTAGTTAGATCCAACTACTCCGCCGGCATAGGCATAATTTGACAAAGCGCCGGTAGTTTCGATTCTATCGGCTGAAACAATATTATTGACGGCGCTGAAATAATAAGAAGAGGTACCTACTATTCCTCCAGCCATGAGAGTAGCTGAAATTGTGGTGGCCTTGACCTGGTTAGTAGTTAAAGCAGAAACACCGATAGAAGAGGTTGAAGTAGAGGCATTGCCTATAAGTCCGCCTGCTACTCCATAACTGTCAGCATTTGAAATGACTGACCCTTCAAAAGAAGAACCTTCTACCGAGACATAATAATTGCCTGTGGAAACGAAATAGCCGACAAGGCCGCCGGCAAAAGAATCCTGGCTGTTCTGGTTTTCATCATCATTGACAGTCAGGTTTCCTTTGGTATGGACATTGCTGACATATAAATTATTTCCCATTCCGGAAAGAAGACCGGCAAAAGCATAGCCTGAATTGCCTTGGGTGATAGTGATATCGCCTTCGATGTTTAAATCATAGACGATTCCAGTCGCACATCCGAAGAATCCATAAAATCCGTTGGCTTCATTTGTGGATTCACTGATTTTAAGGCCTTTGACAGTATGTCCCATACCATTGAAGACGACATTGGCCATATGGTCATTGTCAGATCCTAAAGGAGCCCATTCCTTATTACCTAAATCGATATCTTTTGATAAAGTGATGTAAAGAGGTTCAGTGTTTAAAACCTTTTTTTCCAAAGAGATCAGGTGTTTGGCAGTTAAGGGAAGATAAGGATCGGCCTTGGTTCCTGTTCCTTCCATTTCCGCTTCAGGTTCAGAAGAACTGACAGAAGAACTGACAGAAGAACTGACAGAAGAACTAGTAGTTGAAGAAGAACCCGTATCGGTACTGATGTTAGATGGATTGCAGCCAGCTAAGAAAAGTCCTGAAGCCAGACCGACGATTGCAAATAAATTTTTGAATTTAGACATTGTTTAATATCCTCCATATTCTGTGGCAGATTATTGTATCATCTCGTTATTTTTTTCTGAAAATCTGTGATTTGATAATACTATTCATGATTATTAAGAAAACATAGAAAAAATGCAGAAAAGAATTAAAAACAGGCCATTATTTTTGAAAACAATAGTTTTACTGCTTTCTGTGAACCTGGCGATAATCAGATGAAAGCCCTTTCTAGTACTTCTCATCGAACTATTAATAAAGAAAAAGGTTCTTTTACAATAGAAGTAAGTAACAGGGCAAAAATAAAACAGTCAATTCTTAATTAAAGCCATGAATATAAAAAAGACTGATCTGAATCCGCCAGATTCCGCCAGTGGCGGGTCTCGACTCACCACAGAAAAGCCAAGGCACTAGACTGAAATATTCGCCTTATAGTGGATATTTTAAGAAGGCCTAATTTTTCCTTTGAAGGGGTGTAGTTTTTACCAAGACCCTGTATTGTTATAAAGAAATAAAAAAGGCTTCGATTACTCGAAGTCGTGATTAGTTTTCCAAAGAGCATCAAGATGCTTTTAGTAGCTTATTATGATAACGAATCCACCTCGATAAACGAAGAGGGTTCTTATACGTGACAATTGGTGACCTATATCGGTTTGAATACGAACATAGTCAGGACTGGAGTCACCAGCCCTGACTTCCGCTTTTATACCGAACAAATCGGCTTTTATAAACACTTCTCCATTGCTTCCGATTGTGACTTTTTCGACAAACTCAGTGATTATTTGTCTTCTATGACTATCGGTTTTCAATGGTAGTTCAGCAAGAAGCTCAACTGCGGACCTTATTTTCTGCTTATCGGTATCCTGAAGAGTGGTTTTCATAGAAACGAGGTCCTCAGGCTTCATTCCTTGTTCGATTGGTTCGATATCTATGTTTTGTAAATTGCATATTCTTACCAGAAGCATATACATGCATACATGTGGCAGATAAGCTGCCTATAGACCTCATCTTCGCTTTCTTTCAAGCATTGGGCGTTTTCTATACCATCAAGTCTATTTTCAATGCCAGTGAGGCTTTTGTTTATTTCCCTCACTTAAAAGACTGGAAGCAAACAAAAACTTAACTCTAATCTTTTTACCTCTCATATAAAAAGCTGGAAAATCGCCAATGCTTAGCATCTCAATCAAAAATTATCCCAGGATAAATAAAGAAGAATAAACAACAATGTTGTTCAGTCACTTAGCTATCGGCCGATTTACCTTAAAAAATTCAGAAACCAATAGCTTTATCTCAGTTGACATCTACTTGTCCTTGAATACTTCGATGATTAGCCGGTTTCTGAGGCCTCAAGCAACACTTTGGTTTATCCTTCTCAATAAAAAGAGGAAGTATTAACTTACATAGTTAATAAAAGGAACAAAATAAAAATAAGCGACTCATTTTTTTAGAAACTTTTCAATTGAAAGAATGCCATTTTTATCATACAAATTATTGGAGCGAAGATTTTCCTCCGAAAGACAATTATAGGACAAGCATGTAGCAACGATAGAAGAGACAATGGCAGTAGCATAACTAGAACCAGTTTTAGTTATAAATTTTCCACTAATAAGAGGAATCTTTATATTAACACCAAGTGCCTTAATTGACGTTTTCATTTCATCTGTATTTGAATTGGCAAATAATGTTCCATTTTGGTCAACGGCACTTACTGCAAAGACATTTCCTAATGAAGCGGGGAAAAGAAAACTATTTTGCTTATTATCTCCACTGCTGGCAAAAAAGAAAATTCCTTTTTCAGAGCCTTCGATTTTATTTTTAATTTCTTCTGATGTCTGTGAACTCCCAAAAGACATATTTACAACACTACATCCTTTCTTTTCTGCATAATCTAATCCCTTTAAAATTAATTCTGGAGTAGTAGTACCTAATTCATTGATGATGCGAATAGGAACGATTTGGAGATACTTGTTAATTCCCACATTGTCTGTTTCTCCGCACATTAGGAGAGAGAGAAACGTTCCATGAAGATTAGTTGTTGATACATCAGTATCATCATCAATGAAGTCATATGGATCCTGAAAAGTATCTTTTTTAAAGCAACTGGAATATTGAAAGTCGATTACAGAATCAAGTAAACCAATTTTAACAACTGTTGTTGGCTTTGATGATGGTAGGAAAGAATAACCAGTAATTTGATTTAGATAAGTATTTTGATGACATGAGGCCAATAGAAGACTAAAAGAAAACAAAAAATATTTCTTTTTCATTAATTGAAGTAAACACCAGTAATAAACATAAAAATAGTAATTCCTAATGAAAGCAATGAAAAGAAAAAGGTGGTTGATTCAACTAAAACTAATATTGAAGAATAAAAAGCATTTCTATTAGGCGAATCTATTTCAAGTTTTAAAAAAAGCTTGCGAAAATTAAAGTAAGAGGCTAGAGCAAATACTCCGCCAAATATGAAACACAAAGAAATCAAAGAAAGCAACATTTGAGTAAAACCAGCAGAAATGTAATCAAGTTTGCAAATGAATACGAGCTCGAAAATTTGGCAGCCAATACAAATTAAAGCATAGGGAAGAAAATACAAAACAAAAGAATCACCAATTTTTTCTTTTTCTTTTACTAAAATGTTCTTCTTTGCATTCCTATATTTCCATTTTGAAAAAAACTGAAAAGCCAACAATATTAATGGGATTAAAGAAATACAAAGCAATAAAATTCTGTAATCCATAAGCTATTCAATAAGCCAAATAGGAACTCCAAAATAGTCCAATATTTCCATGAGAACCATATCCGTTTCTAGAAGCACTGCACATTTGAAAAGCAGTAATGATGTTAGGCGTATAGCAAGAAATCACGGTTGAAATAAAGGCGACAATCCAACCGATTCCACTGGTTTTTGTCAAGAGAACTGAAATAAGAGCGATTGAATTCAATATTGCAGGAAGAAGTTCATCAATATTTAAATTTGAGCCAAAAGAGGATATTGATCCAGCTAAAGATTCTGCCATTCTGAATCCCAAAAAAGGCTGGAGAACTCTAACAATCCCACTTGTGTCTGTGTATTTCAAGCCTTTAGTCAGCGCATATGTAGACGTTTTCATAGTGCTGGAAAAATCAATAATTGACTGCATTCCAGTAGAAATCGAAAGCACATTTGCACAAATGCCAATTCCGGCAACAACAAAACTAGCAATAGGATTCATATCAAAAGACCAACCTTTAAAAATATTAAAGAAGCAAGAAGTCAGGTAGTTCTCTTGTTGAACAAACGCTTCTTCTTGAATAGTTAAATGGAAATCGCCTTTGTTATCCAAAAAGCCATAGCCCATATCCACAAACTTATTGGAAACTTTGATGTTTTCATTAACGAAAGAAAGCTCTGTAGCTATTCTTTCTGATTCTTCGCAGTCGCATTCATAAAAAAGAGAAGAAGTATCTAAATCAGCTTTTCCTTTTTCATCAAGGACAATGTTTCTAAGAAACATTTCTTTGTCTTCATCGGAAACCATATTTTGTTCATTGATAGCATTATTTCTTATGGAATTGGGTGTATTATCATAAAACGAAATATTTTCTTGATTTTCATCAACTCTTTGATTTACTGATGCATTTGATGAAAATAAGCATGTTAACGCAAATAAAGTGCAAGTTGCAAATTTATTTTTTTTATTCATTTTTGCTCTCCAATTCGCAATAGTATAAACTCCTGAAATTTTTAAGTCAATTTAGTAATAACGGAAACACTAACTTGCTGGTTTTCATAATGACTGAAATGAAAACAAGGCGCACGTTTCGAGTAAAGTATTAGATATCACTTCTTCTACTCGCAGCTGATAAAAGACGATGTCGAATACTAATAGTAAGGTGTTTAGATACATAGAGCTTCCTTAAGGACCTAGGGCTACAATCAGGGAAGGGCTGATGATTGTACATTTTCATATAAGCGCTAACAATAGGCATATAGAGAATAGAGATGACCAATAACATCGCTGAAAACGCCCTATCGAATATATAAATTAGATGGGTTCAGTGAAGAGCCTTCGGACAGGAGCCTTTTCTGAATCCGCCAGATTCCGCCACTGGCGGGTCTCGACTCACCGATGAAAATCCAAGGCATCAGACCGAAATATTCGCCTTATAGTGGATATTTTAAGAAGGCCTAATTTTTCCTTTGAAGGGGTGTAGTTTTTACCAAGACCCTGTATTGTTATAAAGAAATAAAAACGGCTTCGATTACTCGAAGTCGTGATTAGTTTTCCAAAGAGCAACAAGATGCTTTTAGTAGCTTATTATGATAACGAATCCACCTCGATAAACGAAGAGGGTTCTTATACGTGACAATTGGTGACCCGAGCGGGATTCGGACCCGCGAATGTAGCCTTGAGAGGGCTAAGACTTAAGCCGCTTGTCGATCGGGCCAAAAAATAGGCTCTACTAATATATTAGAAATGGGAAGAATAATCAAGAGCCTTACTTTACAAAAGAAGAGAAAAATAAATAAAGAAGGGCGAATAAGAGAAAACAATGATGTTTGATGCAAGTAATACTTCTTTCTTTATTTCTTTGCTTCTGTAAAATCGTTCGGATTGAGACGAGTACCTTCATATTCTTCATAAGATGAAGAAGTGAGAGTATAAGAAGTAGTCGTAGTCTCCTTGAGTATCTCCTGAGCTTCTCCTTGAATAGTAATGGCATAATTATAGTTGAAGACACTGCGGACTATCTTTCCGTTGACGAAGACCAGGCCATAAGAAGTCTCGTAGTAATAATCGACAGTTCCTACCTGTTCCGATTCAAACTCTTCCTGTAGATTAAACGTAAACGAATAAGAGTCTTGGAGAGGGTCAATCAAAGTGGGATCACCTGTCAGAGTACTGGAATAAAGGCCTTTGTAGTCATCGCTTAAGACGCTGTCTCGATATCTCCTCAAAAGATAGCAGACAGTGTTTTCAAAATCCAGATTGAGAAAAGAAGGCACTTTGCTTTCTGAGTAGGCTGAAGTTGTTTTCTTCGAATAAGCGCCTTTGTCTGATAAGTCCTTGTAGATGTTATAGAAATTCTTTTCATCGTAGAAATACTGGCCTAATCCGGTGTATTCCTTGCTTTGGTTATAGTATTTGACTTCGGTCAGATCAGTATATCTTGTGCTGTCTTTTTTGATGTAGTATTCGATTGGGTTATCAGGGGCCACTGCATAAGTATCAGTGCCTTCTGTCACTGAAGCCGAGGATGAGACGTTTCCCGACAGGTCTTTAAGGGCTGTCAAAAGAAGAGACACCTGTTCTTTTTCATTCATGAGGCTGTAATCAGACCATTTGGCATAAAGAGAGAAAGAAGAGGAAATCTCAATATCAAAACCGGCGGTGTATTTGATCTTTGAAGTTTGATCCGTATACCAGCCTGAAAAGACAAAGCCTTTGACCTTCGGAGAACCGGGATCAAGAAGTTTCTGTCCCTCATTCACAATCTGAGTGGAATAGACTTTTTTGTCTTCGCTACTGGTATTGAGGTAGAAGGTGACTATGTTTCCGTTTACTTCCTGAGAAACAGATGAGGGAGTATCGCATCCAGTCAGCATTAAGGCAAAGAACAGAGGAATAAAAGCCTTTTTCATCAGATAGACTCCTTATAGGTGAAGGAGGCATTGCCGCCGTTATCATAATACTGTTCGAAATACTGTCTGGCATAGTCTTCAGTGCAATTGAAGGCGACAGTCTGTTTGTCAGTGAAATACTTGAAGGCATTCTTTCCGACAAAGGTAACTGAACTTGGGATATTGAGAGAGAAGACACCATTGGTATTGCTGAATCCTTCTTCTTCAATAGTTGTCAAGGAGGCGGGAAGATTGATAGTCTTTAAGTAGATTGCAGCTCCTAAACCTCTTTCCTTGATAGTAGTCACTCCCTCAGGCAAAGTGAGAGAAGTGGCTTTCACTCCGTCTTTCTTGAATCCGGGAGCATAGGCATAGACTTCTTTTTGATCATGGCTCAAAAGAAGACCGCTTAGGCTCTTGAAGTTTGCATTGGAAGCATCAACTTCAAATCCTTCTAAGGAGGTGCAGTTTGCAAAAACACCGGGCAGATAATTTGTGAATTTACTTCCAAGTTCAATGATACCTGCTAGTTTTGTGCAGTTATAGAAGGCGTTTTCGCCTAAAGTGACTAAACCGGAGGAGAGAGAAAGTGTCGTCAGATTGGAGTTATAGGAGAAAGCTGTCTCACCGATGGACTTTAAAGTATCAGGTAAGACCAAAGAGGTTTCCTTGGCCCAGGTGAAGGCTCCTTCACCGATTGTCTCAAGACTGTTTCCAAAGGTGATCTGAGAAGCTCCGGTAGAGCTAAAGGCACCGTCTTCGATAGTCTTTAAACTGTTACCCAGACTGATAGTTCCAGAATCATTCTTGCTGAAGAGATTATAGAAGGCGCCTTCTTTGATGGTGACTAAGGAATCGGGGAAGGATACGGAGGTAAGTTTGGTCTGATTATAGAAGGCGTAAGGTTCAATCGTCTTTAAGGTATCGGGAAGAACTAAGGCACCAGTCAGACCAGGTGCTGAAAGAATGGCCTTCGTCTTGTCTTTATCGTAGAGAACCTGATTGGAAATAGATAGGCTGTTGTTTGTAGCCTTGAGAGTCATCTGAGTCAGAGGACAGCCGGAGAACACATTGATTCCGACATCGACAAGACCGGAACCGAAAGCAACATCAGTCAGAGCATCCTGGTCTTTGAAGCAATGTGAGCCAAGACTCGTCAGAGAATCAGGTAAGACGATGCTCTTTAAGACGGCCTTTTTAGGTGTTGAGACATCATCTTCGTCAGCACCATAGAAGAAGAAAGAACCTTCTCCGATCTTCTTTAATCCTTCAGCAAATTCTATCTTTGACAAGGAGGCAGTTCCACAGAAGGCGTTGTCTCCTATTTCTTCGATGTTTGCGGGGAAAGATATAGAAGAAAGGCTGGAGCAGTCAGCGAAAGAATACTCAGGAATGGTCTTGAGCCCTTGTCCTAAAGTTACTGAAATAAGCTTTTCATCTCGATCAAAACAGTTATTGCCTATTTTTGTGACGGAATCGGGAATAGTGAAATTTCTTAATCCATAGCATAAGGCAAAGGCGTCATGTCCAATTTCCGTTAAGGAAGAGGGGAGGCTGTATTTCTGACATTCATCGACCATATAGAAAGCGTAATCTCCGATCTTTGTCACACCCTGAGGCATAGTCACTTCTTCGGTTCTTCCTGAAGGGCACATGACTAAAGTCTTCATGTCTTTGGTGTATAAGATGCTGTCTTCTACGGCAAAGGCAGTATTGCCGTCAGCTATGTTGATTGAAAGAATTCCGGTTGCTCCGGCAAAGGCATTGTTTCCTAAGAAAGTCAGACCTTTAGGGAAGATGAACTTAGTGATGGCAGTGCAGTTTGCAAAGGCATAGGCTCCGATTGATTTGACGGAATTCGGTAAGGTGAGAGTATCTTTGAAATAGGCTCCGGCAAAGGCATTGTCACCAATTGACTCTAATCCATCGTTAAAGCCGACAACCTGGATATTTCCCTGAGAGAAGCAGTTGAAGGCACCATTTCCTATCTTTTTCAAGGTAGAAGGGAAATCGAGGGTAGTGAAGGAATTGTTGACGGCAAAGGCACTGTCTCCGATCTCCTCCAGGCCTTCGTTGAATTGGATGGTTTTCAATCCGCCGTCATTGTGGTAGAAGGCGGCATAAGCACCTATCTTCTTCAAGGTAGAAGGACAAGTATAGGAAGTCGTATTCTTGGCAGGGATCAAAACTAGTTTTTCCATGCTCTTATCGTAAAGGATGCCATCGACACTCTTGAAATGGACATTGTCGCTGCTTATCGTGACCTTTTGCAAGGCTCTGGCATAGTTAAAGGCACCTTCTTCGATGACTTTGATGGTTTTCGGAAGATTGACGGAGACAAGGCTAGTTCGATTCTGGAAAGCTTTTGCACCGATTTTAGTTACATTATGGCCATTGATGTTCTCAGGTATATCAATAGAAGTTGTTTCAATTTCTCTAAGACCGGTGATAGTCACTTCGCCCTTGTCTTCAATATCATAGGTGACATTGAATTTGGTCTTTTCGTAGTGGGCATAGAGAGTCTGCTGATTCATGTCTTCGGTGACGATGCCGCCGAATTTCTCAGTTCCGTTATTCAGATACCAGCCTGTGAAATTAAAACTGGCTTTGTAAGGAATATCCAGAGTCAGATATTCTCCGACATAGGTGTCGACTGAATACCTTTCCTGTCCGTTGTTAGGGTCGACAAAGAGAGTTATCTTGTCTTCTTCATTTACAGAATAATGCGCCTTCAATAACAGGTCTCCGTAAACCGCGTTAGTGAAGACCCATTTAGTATCGCTGTTTCCAGAATACCAGCCTAAGAAGGTCGAGTTCTTTTTTGAGGGGACAGAGGTGGGTTCACTGGCCCATTCTCCTCTTTTGATTTTCTGAGAAGGAAGACTTATCGATCCATCTTGGAGCTGACCGCCGTTTAAATCAAAGGAGACCGTGACTTTCTCGGTCGTATCCCCTTCTTTTGTCTTCACCCAATAGCCATTCTGCTTTTGATATTCGTCACCAGTCTTTGTATCCGTATAGGTATCTCCGTCTTTTCCCATATCGTTATCGGGTTTGCCTACTCCGGTGAAACTGCTTTGTCCTTGGTCTTTGACCCAGGTTCCATTCACCTTGGTATAGGTTTCATTTGTAAGCAGGTCTTTATAGGTATCCCCGTCTTTTCCTAAAGTGGCAGACGGTGCTCCCTGACCGGAAAAAGACTGACTTTCAACAGAAGTCTGAGAATTTGAGACCAGGGAGGAGTTTTGTTTATCTCCGCAGGCTTGGAGTATGCCTGATCCTGCTAAGACAAGGAGAGCCAATATTCTGATTGTTTTGTTTTTCATTTTTTCTATACCTATTTTTTAAGAGTGAGAACTACGTCTTTGAAATTCATTTTGACATCA
>Ga0172377_10002334_pt1 | contig 19340 bp, 17 predicted proteins | sample Pumphouse3metaG_FD_119749 | JGI IMG/M metagenome (GOLD analysis project Ga0172377, IMG submission 119749) | Leachate microbial communities from a municipal landfill in Southern Ontario, Canada - Pumphouse #3 metaG | ecosystem: Engineered > Solid waste > Landfill > Unclassified | place: Canada...
AAAACTGGTGGTCCAATAATTGAGTTACCACTAATTTATCTATTAGGTGCTATTTCTCTTATGTTTATTGGAGCAGGAAAATATAGTTTTGATGCTAGATGCAAAAAGTGTGAAATTAAAGCTTAATAAAAATCATATCTTTCCAAATAAAAATTTGGAAAGATAAATCTATCAATTCTCTTTTTTTAAAGTATAAATAGAATTTACTATTAAAGTAGTAATTATTATACTTCCGCCAATAAATGTGTATTTACTTGGAACTTCATTTAAAAATATCCAAACCCAAATAGGTGCCATCATTGTTTCAATAATCATCAAAAGACTTACTTCACTAGCACTTATATAAATCGCACCATTCCCTATTAAAACCCTTGAAATTGGGCTTATTAATAATCCCATAGTCATTACAATCGCTAATGTTTTTAAATCAATTGCCAAGTTTTCACAAAAAAATATTGATATACAACTCAATGCTATTCCACTAAATGCTGTTAAAATAACACGATTCATCTCTTTATATTTTGATAAAATCACATAAGAAGTAGCAAAAAAAGCTGTACATAAAAGAGCGTAAATATTCCCTTTAATACTTCCAATTTCTAGTTTGTCATTAAATATTATAAATAGTCCTACAAACATAAAAAATGATGCATAAATTATATTTTTTGAGATTTTTTCCCTATAAAATAAATATGCAAATAAAGCAGAAAAAAGGGCTGCTGTACTAAAAATAATTACCACATTTGCAACAGTTGTAGTTTTTACGGCTGTTATAAAAAAGATATTTGATGTTCCCATTAAAGTAGCACAAACTATTAACATAGGAAAAGATGTTTTTAAAGCTTTTTGTATAAACTCTTTTTTCTTAAAAATTAAAGTTGAAGCCATAGAAACAAACATAAATATTCCTATATAAAATGAAAAAAGAAAAGGTGAAACAGTAGTAAATTTTATAAATAATGACTCTAAACTCATTATAAATACACCTAAAGATGTAAGAGCTAAGCCTTTAGCGTTGTTTGTCAAAATGAAATCCTATGGGAAATTCTAAGGATGTAAAAACATCCTTAGTAAAAATAATTAAATATTATAGTAGTTTGCTTCTTTGTGGGTAACCACAATTGCACAAGTAGTTTGTTCTGGATGCATTTGAAAAGTCTCTGATAACTCTATTCCAAACTCTTCTGGATTTAGCAAATCAAAAATATCTCTATTCATTGCAAGATCTGGGCAAGCTGCGTATCCTGGAGAATATCTACAACCCACATATTGTTTCATTTGAACATCATTTAAAGTATGACCTTCTTTTGGCACAATATCTAAATCAAGTCTTATTTGTTTATGTAAAACCTCAGCTAAAGCTTCTGCTAACTCAACTCCAAGCCCGTGAACTTGGTAGTATTTTGTGAATTCACCTTTATCATATAAACTTCTTTCATAATCACTGATTTTAAGTCCAGCACTGGCAAGTGTAAAAGCAATAACATCAAGTCTATCATTTGCAAAAAAATCAGCAATACATCTAAATGGTTTTCTTTTTTGTCTTGGAAATTCTAAAACTTTTATAGCTTCACTTAAAGGTGGTACATTTTTTGCTTCTTCAAGAGAATTAAACAGATATTTTTTATCAAAAATATAGATTTTATTATCCCATGAAATACAAGGATAATAAGCATAAATTGCAATTGGTTCAAAGATATTTTTATCTACTAATTCAGCTTTTAAAGTTTGATACGTAGGTTCAACTACCTCTTCTTCATATTTTAAGAACTTAGCAGAATCTTGTTTGCCTCTCTTATATCCCCATCTTTGTCTAAATAAAACCCTATGATTTATCCATTTAAAGATAAGCTCTTTATCTAGTTTTTCTGCTGTTTTTCCAATTCTTCCCCAAATTGGAGGAAATAAAAATGTATTCTTTGCAGGAAGGGGGATCTCTTCATAAGGAGGAATTACTGCTACTTCTTCTTCAACTTTATCACTTGTATCTATTATTTTTATTAAATCTGCTGGTAAGTCTGTATTATTCTCATCGCCCTTTTCAATTCTTTGCATAGAAATAACACCATCAAAAGCATCTCTACAATAAAAAATCGGTCCATCATAAAATGGTCGGCAATATTCATCAACAAAGCTTTTGGTTAATGCAGCACCACCTAAAAGAATAGGAATTTTTATTCCCATTTTTTGAAGTTCATCTAGATTTTCTTTCATAACTGCTGTTGATTTTACTAGTAATCCACTCATTCCAATCGCGTGTGCATTATGTTCTTGAAGTTTGTCAACAAAAGTATCAAGACTCGCTTTAATTCCCACATTTACAACTTTAAATCCATTGTTTGAAAGAATAATATCAACAAGATTTTTACCAACATCATGAACATCACCCTTTACCGTTCCAATAATTAGCGTTGTTTCACTTGCTTTTTCTTCTTTTGGTAAATATGGATTTAAAGCATCAACGGTTGCTTTCATAGTTTCAGCACTTTGAAGTACAAAGGGTAACTGCATTTGTCCTGAACCAAATAACTCACCAATGATTTTCATACCATCAATTAGCCATTCATTCACTATTAATTCAGGTTTTATTGTATGTCTTAACTCTTCCACTAAAGGTAAAAGTCTATCTTTATCCCCATCTAATAAAAGTTTTTGCACTTTCTCAAGTGGAGGCATATTTTGATACTCTTCATCTGTTTGTTCTTCTTGTGCTTCCACATTTGAGAAGTGTTCAATAAAAGCAAATAAAGGGTCACCATTTTCATGGTTATTAAATATCAAATTATCACAAGAAGCTCTATCTTCTGCACTTATTTTATTTAGTGGAATTATATGTTTTACATTTACAATAGCACTTGTTAATCCAGCTCTAACACAATGATCAAGGTAAATAGAATTTAAATAAATTCTTGCTTTTTGGTCAAGTCCAAACGAAATATTTGAAAGCCCTAAAGTTGTTCCAGCTTCTGGATGTAAAATCTGAAATTCACGAATCGCTTCCATAGTTTCAACACCAGCTGTTCTGTACTCATCATCACCTGAACCAATTGTAAATGTAAGCATATCAAACACTAAATCTGATGGTTCAAATCCATGTCTATTTACACATAAATCAAAAATTCTCTCTGCAATTCTTAGTTTATCTTCTTTTGTTTTTGCCATTCCAACTTCATCAATTACAAGACAAACAAGAGCTGCTCCAAACTTTTTAGCTAATTTACAAACCGCATCAAACTTATCTTCACCATCTTCAAGGTTTACAGAGTTGATGATACATCTTCCACCAATTTGTTTAAGTGCGGCTTCAAGTGCATATATTTGAGTAGAATCTGGCATCAAAGGAAGTGCAACTTTTTGAGAATATAAAGCGGCAACAGCATCCATATCTTTTCTTTCATCACGACCAGCAAATCCAACAGAAATATCAATTACATGAGCTCCAGCACGAACCTGTTGTTGTCCAACGCTTAATGTTCCCTCATAATCATTTGCTTTTAATAATTCTCTAAAAGCTTTTGAACCAGTTGCATTTGAACGCTCACCAATTAAAAGTGGTGCTGGTTCTTGTTTTAGTGGCATTGTTCCAAAAAGTGAAGTTAAAGAGGCTTTTAAAAATCCACAAGGTTTTAAAGGTGTAATTCCTTCAACTGCTTTAACTAAAGCAGCGATATGTTCAGGTGTTGTTCCACAACAACCACCTAAAAATGAAACTCCATTTATATTTAAAAACTCTTTTTGAAGTTCCACAAATTCATCAGGTCCCATCGGATAATAAGTTTTTCCACCTCTATTTTGAGGAAGTCCAGCATTTGCATGAACTGAGATTGGGAACTTACAAACTTCACTTAATGTTTTTACATGTTTATGTACTTGTTTTGGTCCAGTTCCACAATTAAATCCTAAAGATAAGATATTAAAAGGAGCCATGATAGCTGCAATTGTCATGGCATCTGTTCCTATGAGCATAGTTCCTGAAAGTTCAATGGTAACAGAAACCATAATAGGAATATGTGGTGCTGTATCAGTTAAAGCATGAAGTGCTGCTTTTATTTGAAGTGGATCTTGACAAGTTTCAAGTAGAAAAATATCTGTTCCACCATCGGCTAAACCTTGTGCCATTATTTTATAACCTTCGTACATATCATCGTATTTGATATGTCCTAAACTAGGCAGTTTCGTTCCAGGTCCAATAGAACCTAAAACATATATTGGTTTTTTGGGTGTGCTATATTTTAAAGCAGTTTTTTTCACAAGTTCCGCACCTAATTTTGATAACTCATATGAAGTTTCAGAAATATCATAATCCTCTAAAACCCATGGCATTGAACCAAAAGTATTTGTACTTAATAAATCCGCGCCTACAAGTGCGTATCTGTTGTGAATATCATCAAGAATATGAGGAGCAGTAAGATTTAAAAGTTCATTACAACCCTCTAAATCCTTACCCTCATATATCCATTCTTCTTTTTTAATATCTGCGATTTGAAGCTGTGTTCCCATCGCACCATCTATTATTAAAACTCTGTTTTTTATTATTTCTTTTATTGTTTCTAACATTTCTTTTCTCTGTATTATTTATTATAATTATTTTTGATATTTATTATTAGATAGTGTACTTTAATTCTTGTTAAAATTTGTTAATAGAAGTTTGTTTTTTCTGAATAACTACTCTAATAACACAAGCCTCACCTTGATGACCAATTCCCTCATCTAAAGTTACAATCTCTTCGTATACATGTTTTTCACATGATTCAAAGTGATTTTTAAAATCCTCAATTGAATAAAGCAAATCTAAATCTTTTGGTCCGCCACTATTATAAGTTGGTTGTTTTGTTGAAAAAAATTCAGCAATAAAGTAACCATTTGGATTTAAAGAGTCTTCAATTTTTCTAAATTATTCTTCTCTTTCTCCTTTAACCATATGCAAATATGAGGCTACAATTACATCATATTTTTTATCAACTATCCAATGATTTAAATCCATACAAACTGTTTTAATATTTAGATTTTCGTCTTTACTTCTTAATTCAAGTTTTGCTAAACCTACATCAGAAGCATCAATGGCACTAACTTCAAATCCATTTTTTGCAAAAAGTATTGCGTTTCTTCCTTCACCCTCACCTAAACATAAAAGACTTTTATGATTTGTAAATAAATCTATTTTTGAAAATAAAAACTCATTTGCTTTGGTTCCATAAAAATAATCAATTTTTGAAAACTTTTTATTCCAGAACTCTTGTTGGTTCATATGTTATCCCTTATTCAGTGCAATCTGTTGTTACATTATCTATTAAAGTTATATACCATTTATTATCTATTTTTGTAATATAAAATATTATATTGTAAGGGATGGTTACTTCATAACTTGTTTGTTCAATAAAATCTGCTTTTTCAATCTCTTCTTTTTTAAACCTATTCACTTGTAAAATATTTGATTCTTCCATAATTTTTGTAATATATGGTATTGTTTGTGAATTTAAAAACACACCTTCTTTGTCCCAACCATATAAACTATCATCAAGCGGACTACAATTAAAAGTTACTTTCTGCATTTTTATTTCAAAAGAATCAATTTGATTGTCTATATTTGAAATATTATTTTTAATTTCAAATATATTTTTATGTTCAAATTTTGTAACCTCATAGTAACCATTTATTGGATGAATATATTTGCTATTTAACAAAGTTAAATTATTTTGTTTTATCAACTGTGTAATTTCATTTATTTCATTTTTTAAATTTTGAGTTACTGGCTCTTTTTCATAAATTTTCTTTTGATTTACTTGAACTTGGCTATTACTAACCGAACAAGCCGTTAAAAAAAGAGAAATACTTATAAAAATTAAAAAATTAAAGACTCTTTTAAAAAACATTTTTTTGTTTTCCTATTTTTTTCTTTTATATTACATTTATATATCTTAAATAATTTATAATCCCATTTTATAGAGTTTATTTTAATATTATCTTAGCTAGAATAAATGATTAAAATTTAATTATTAGGAATTAATAAAATGACTGAGTCAAAATATATATGGATGGATGGAGAATTTGTAAATTGGAATGATGCAAAAGTACATGTATTAAGCCACACTCTTCATTATGGGAATGGTGCAATTGAAGGAACAAAAGCATACAAAACTGTTGATGGAAGATGTGCTATTTTCAAACTTAATGAACATACACAAAGATTATTAAACTCTTCAAAAATGACACTAATGAATGTACCTTTTTCACTCGAAGAATTAAATAAAGCTCAAGTTGAATTATTGCAAAAAAATGAATTATTTGAAGGTGCATACATAAGACCATTAGTTTATTTAGGATATGGTGTTATGGGACTATATCATAAAGATGCACCTGTTAAAGTTTCTGTTTCAGCTTGGGAATGGGGAGCTTATTTAGGAGAAGAAGGTCTTAGAAAAGGTGTTAGAGTAAAAATTTCATCATTTACAAGAACTCCAAATACTTCAGGTATGGGAAAAGCAAAAGCTGTTGCAAATTATCTAAACTCTCAAATGGCAAAATATGAAGCTGTTGAAGCTGGTTATGATGAAGCACTACTTAGAGATGACCAAGGTTATATTGCAGAAGCTAGTGGTGCTTGTTTTTTTATTGTTAGAGATGGTGCATTAATCACTCCTCCAAATGATAATACATTAGAATCAATTACACAAGCAACAGTTATAGAATTGGCTGCTGATTTAGGGATTCCAGTTATTAGAAGAAGAATTTCAAGAGAAGAAGTTTATATTGCTGATGAAGCATTTTTTACAGGAACAGCTGCTGAAATAACTCCAATTAGAGATGTTGATGCAAGAATTATTGGTTGTGGCTCAAGAGGTCCAATTACAGAAAAAATACAATCAGCATACTTTGATGTAGTAGCTGGTAAAAACGAAAAGTATGTTAAGTATTTAACATACGTTAACTAATCTTAATTATTATTAGTTAACTAAATAATTAAATCAAGGGAAATTATGCCAATAGATAACGACTATTTTAAAAACAGACAACAGAACAACGGTGGTGGAAACAACAATAATGGCGGAGGAGGAAACTTTCAACCTCCATTTGAAACACCTGAATTTTTCAAAAATTTTGGGAAAAAAGCAGGAATGTTTTATGTAGTTATTATAGTTATTGCTGCACTTTTTATGTTCAAACCATTTGTAATTATTGAATCAGGACAAGTTGGTATTAAAGCAACAACTGGTAAATATGATGAAGTTCCATTAAATCCTGGTTTTCACTTTTATATTCCAGTTTTTCAAAAAGTTATAATTGTTGATACGAAAGTAAGACTTTTAAACTATAGAAGTATTGAAGAAATGAGTGGATTTGACGCAAGTATTAAAATTAACCCAGCTATTAGCGTTCTTGATTCAAGAGGATTACCTGTTTCTATTGAACTTACAGTTCAATATAGACTTACAGCTTCAGGAGCACCTGCAACTATTGCTACATGGGGATTATCTTGGGAAGATAAAATAGTAAATCCAGTTGTAAGAAATGTTGTAAGAAATGTAGTTGGAGGGTTTAATGCAGAAGAACTTCCAATGAAAAGAAACGAAATTGCTACAATGCTTGATAATTTAATTAAACAACAAGTTACTGATTTAGCGGATGCATCTGTTACAGTTGAGTCTGTTCAATTAAGAGAAATTGTTCTTCCAGAAAAAATTAAAGAGCAAATTGAAAGAGTTCAAATTGCAAATCAAGAATCTGAAAGAGTAAGATACGAAGTTTTAAGAGCAAAACAAGAAGCTGAAAAAAGAGCTGCACAAGCAACAGGTGAAGCAGAAGCAAAAAGAATTGAAGCACAAGGTAGAGCTGATGCTGTAACTATTGAAGCAAAAGCACAAGCTGTTGCTAATAAATCTATTGCAGAATCTTTAACTCCTAGTTTATTAAATATGCAACAAATTGAAGTTCAAGGTAGATTTAATGACGCGTTAAGAGAAAATAAAGATGCAAAAATATTCTTAACTCCTGGTGGTTCAACTCCAAATATTTGGGTTGATACTAAAGATAAATCAAGAGATGCTATAATAAACAAATAAAAAGAAGTAGGAAACTACTTCTTTTAAAACTATGAAAAAAGTCTCTTTTTTATTAATCTTCATTTCTTCCCTAACCCTAACAAATGCTGTTTATGCAAAACAGGTAAAATCTGTTGTAATAATAAAACCTGAAATAAAATATGATGAAAATATTAAATATGAAGAAACTAAAGAATTCAGGAAAGAAGAAGAAAAAACATATAAAGAAAAATATGATTTTGGATTTGATATGAATATTAATAAAGAAGAAAGAACTATCGATTACTGGAAAGTCGATCTTAAAACAAACTTTTAAAGGGAAAGATTATGGAACAGCTAAATAAAATAGATTGGGAAAAGATGGATAATCTAATTCCAGTAATTACTCAAGATGCAACTACAAATGAAGTTTTAATGCTTGCATATATGAATCAAGAAGCACTTGAATTAACAATAAAAACTTCATTTGCTCACTATTTTAGTAGAAGTAAACAAAGAATTTGGAAGAAAGGTGAAAGCTCAAATCACTTACAAGAAATAGTAGAAATTTTGATTGATTGTGATAATGATACATTACTTTTGAAAGTAAATCAATCAGGAGTTGCATGTCATACAGGAAGAAAATCTTGCTTTTTCACAAATCTAAATACTAATGAAACTATAAGTGATGTAGAAATTAATACAACTAATGCTTATGGAGTTATAGATACTTTATATCACACTATTCAAGAGAAAAAAAATGATGATCCAAATAAATCATACACAGCAAAACTTCTTCAAGGCAAACAAAATTCAATGCTTAAAAAAATAGTTGAAGAATCAGGTGAATTTACATTTGCGATAAAAGATGATGATACTGATGAAATTATTTATGAAGCTGCTGATATTACATATCATGTTTTAGTTGCACTTGCATCAAAAAATATTAGTCCAGATAGAGTTAAACAAGAATTAGCAAGAAGATTTGGAATTTCTGGGATTGAAGAAAAAAATTCAAGAATTGAAAAATAGTTAAAAAACAAATTCTAACTATTTGTTAAAGATTTAGAAAAAAGCCAAAAGGCTTTTTAACTAAATATTACTCTACTAGTGGCAACCACATCCAGTACCACAACTTTCATCACTACTTTTTGGTTGTTCTTTTGGTTTAGCAGCAGCCGTTGAGCATGCACTAACACCTGGAGCTGTTGTTGGTTGAATTGCTGAATTGCTAATATTATCATCAACACTTTCTAAAAATGCAATTAATTTATCAGCAGCAATCATATATCTTTTTGCTGAAATTGATTCAGGATTAAAGTAAACAATAGGTTTTCCACTGTCTCCACCTTCTCTAATTGCTGGTTCAATTGGTAAATTTGCTAATACTTGAGTATCATATTGAACTGCTAATGCTTCACAAGTTCCCATTCCAAAAATATCAGATTCTGTATTACAAGAAGGACAAATAAATCCACTCATATTTTCAACAATTCCAGCAACTGGAATATGAAGTTTTTTAAACATATCTAAAGATCTTCTTGAATCATCAAGTGCAACATGCTGAGGAGTGGTAACATTAATTCCAGCACTTACCGGAACACTTTGAGCTAAAGTTAATTGAGCATCACCTGTTCCTGGAGGCATATCAATAAATAAAATATCTAACTCTTCCCATAAAATATCTCTTAATAATTGTTGAATGGCTTTCATAATCATAGCCCCTCTCCAAATAAGAGCTTGACCCTCTTCCATTAACATACCCATTGACATAACATCAACACCATATGCATTTAAAGGTTTTGCTTTATCTCCCACAACTTCTACTTCTTTACCTTGTAAACCCATCATACGAGGAATATTTGGTCCATAAATATCAGCATCAAGAATACCCACTTTTTTACCTTGCATTGCTGCTGCTACTGCTAAGTTTACAGTTGTAGTTGATTTCCCAACTCCACCTTTTCCAGAACTTACCATTACAATTTTTTTAATTTGTGGTGCAATATTTTTTCCACTTACACTATTACTTGATTGTTTTGCTTCTTGAGGTTTGTTAAAATTTAGAGTTACATTCATTCCAATAGTACTTAAACATGCATTGATTTCTTTTATTAATTGAGCTTCAACTTCAGGAGCTGTAGATGTAATATCAAGTGAAACTAAACAATTTGTTCCATTTACTTGAATATCTTTTACAAATCCGAATTCTACAATTGATTTTGCAAAACCAGGATACTTAACATTCTCTAGTTCTTTTTTAATATCTTCAACATTTGTCATAGAAAAATCCTTTAATATTTATATTTTGAATATTATAATTAAAATAGGATAATTTTTGTCTTAATTGATAGCCATTAATCCTATTTTTATTAAATTTTAGTTTGCAATATCAAGCATCGCTTGACCATGCTCTTTTACAATTTTTTGAGTTATTTTATATGAACAAAATTTTGGTCCACACATAGAGCAGAATTCCGCTTCTTTAAATACATCTTGAGGTAAAGTTTCATCATGATACTCTTTAGCTCTTTCGGGGTCTAAACACAATTCAAATTGTCTATTCCAGTCAAAACCATATCTAGCATCAGACATTTCATCATCAATATCGCGTGCTCCTTTTCTACCTCTTGCTATATCAGCACTATGAGCAGCAATTTTATATGCAATGATTCCATTTCTTACATCTTCTGCATTTGGTAAACCTAAGTGTTCTTTTGGTGTAACATAACATAACATAGAAGCTCCATGCCATCCACCAACAGCAGCTCCAATTGCAGATGAAATATGATCATAACCAGCAGCAATATCGGTAGTAAGTGGTCCTAAGATATAGAACGGTGCTTCATGACAATACTCTTTTTCAAGTTTCATATTTCTTTCAATTTGATTTAAAGGAACGTGACCTGGACCTTCAATCATAACTTGAACATTTTTTTCCCAAGCTCTTAAAGTTAATTCACCAAGAACTTTTAACTCTCTTAATTGTGCTTCATCAGATGCATCTGCTAAACATCCAGGTCTTAATGAATCTCCCAAAGATAATGAAACATCGTATTTTGCACAAATATCTAAAATCTCATCAAATGCTTCATAAAATGGATTTTCTCTGTGATAATGCATCATCCAAGCAGCCATTAAAGAACCACCTCGTGACACTATTCCCATTTTTCTTTTTGCAACGTGGGGCATAAATTCCAATAAGAATCCTGCATGAATAGTAAAGTATGAAACACCTTGTTGTGCTTGTTTCTCAATAACTTTTAACATAACTTCAATAGATAAATCTTCGATTTTATCTTTTACATCATGTAAAATTTGATAAATAGGCACTGTTCCAATTGGCACTGTTGAGTGTTCAATTACTGCTGTTCTAATCATATCTAAGTAACCACCTGTACTTAAATCCATGATTGTATCAGCACCATATTTTAAACAAACATCAACTTTTTCTATTTCACCCTCAACATTTGAAGCCAAAGCAGAAGAACCGATATTTGCGTTTATTTTGCATGAAGATGCAATTCCAATTGACATTGGAACTAAATGTTTATGGTTAACATTTGCAGGGATTATTAATCTTCCTCTTTCAATCTCAGCTCTTATAAGCTCAGGTTCAAGTTTCTCAACTTTTGCCACATATTCCATATCTGGCGTAATAATACCTTGTTTTGCATAATACATTTGAGTTCTAATTTTGTCGTTTTTATGATTGTCTAACCAAGTTCTCATTTTAAAATCCTATAGTTTATTATATTTGAAATGTAAATCGATTATAGCTAAAAATATTTAGAGAACCTTAATTCTTCCCTTAATTTGAAATTATTATTTGTATAAGTTTCTTTTCTATATAATAAAAGCAAATATACAATAGGAGTAGAAATGATTATTGATAAAAATTCTATAAACTCCACTTTTTTTTCTTTTTATACAAATAAAGAATTAGAACAACAAGATTGTATAAAACAAATTGACTTCATATTAGAAAAATATAATATCTTAGAAAATGACAACCAACTAATAAGTTCTATTGAAAAAAATATCTTATATACTATTAATTACATCGAAACCTTATCTATAAAGAAAGAAAAAATTCCTGAAGATTTAGAAAATTTATTTTTAAAAAACCTTACATTTAAAGAAAATATAAATAACTATATTGAGAAAAAGATTTTTAATAATACAAAAAAAGACTCTATTTATTTTTTTAAAGACATTAATATTATTTTGCATATTTTAAGTATTGGAACAAATCAAAAGATTTTAGAGTCTTATAATAACTACGATTTTATTGCTCTTTCTGATATATTTAGATTTTATGAAACAAAATTACAAGAATTATTTTCAAAAGATGAAAAACTATTTTCTCTAACTTTTGATTCTTATATTCTTTTATTAAAAACGATTACATTAATATGTAGTTTTAATGCTATTGATTTTATTGCAAAAAAATCTATTCAATTTTTTATTGATTTAATGACTGAATCTATAAATATCATAAAATTCACTATTTTACTTGATAAAAATAAATTAAACAAACTAAATAACATTCAAGGAAAATATTTATATTACTTTTCTTATGACAACATTAACATTGATATAAATGATTTGAAAATTACTTTTAAAAAATATTTATTAGTTCTTGAAAGATATGAAGATGGTTATATTTTATCAAAAGATAGTAATTTTGGAAACGAAAATAATTATGATGAAAATGAAAATATAGATTCTTTTGAATTTTTAATATTTAAAAAGAATTCTTCTGTTCTTATTTTAACTCTAATAAAAGATTTAAAATCTAATCTTGATGAAAATTTATATTTTGATTCAGAATATTTTCAAAAGATTTTAAGATTTTATTATAAAAAATTTAGTTTATATCTTCCAAGTGAAGTGATTGCTGCAAACCTAGAAGAGTTTCAAAATAATCTTTTAAATTCACTTTTGACTACTTATGAAGCCCATCAAGATTTTATGAAAAAGCTTGATTATAATTCAATTATTAATGATTTTATATTTTCACAAGAAAATTTAACAAATACAAATATTGAAATAATTTTTCAACTTTTATATTTTGATGAAAATATTCCTATTTATAAATATTATCATATTGCTCAAATACTCACTCAATATAATCCTATAAAAAATGATTATCACGAATATTTTAAATTAGCAATTTTTGATTTGTGTATAAATAAATCAATTAATTATAAATATATTTCAGAAATAGAAGATATTTTAACAAAAATTTATGCCTATGTAAATGAGTATAAAATTGCTTCTCATTTATTATCTGTTTATGCAAAAATATACTTAAGTCTCTCTCTTTTTTATTCAACGAATCAAATAGATTTAGAAAAAGCAAAAAAGTTATATGCTACTTTTATACAAATTAATGGTTTAGAAATTCTTCATAATGAATACAATCAAATAAATTCTAAGATTTTAAATAATATTCAGTTATCAACAGATTTGGTTTTAGATGAATTTTTAAAAAATAAATACAAAAGTTTAGAAAATGAATTTTCAATAATTAAAAATAAAATTAATCAAAATACTTTAATAGATGATATAAAATCTCCTTTAGAAAGTTTTATTTCAAATACTATATTTCATGGTTTATGTGAAACAACTATTTTAGAAACAACTCAAGAATTAACTAATTTAGAAGCAGGTTTTGAAGATCATCAAATTATTTTATCAAGATATATTATTAGATTCATTTTTACAACTATTTATAAAGCAAATTTTTTATTAATTTTAGAAGAAAATGAAGTTTTTATTAGAGAAAATATTTACAAAATAATAGATAATTTTAAAGAAAAAAATATGAAATTTAATCTTCTAATAAATGAAGATGATGAAATTAACATAAAGTATTGATATTCATGAAAAAAGATTTACTAGAAGAGATAAACTCTTTACCACCACTTCCATCAAGTGTAATTGAACTTGAAAAATATAAAAGTATTGGAAATAACGATATTAAAAAATTAATTTCTATTATTGAAGAAGACCCTTTAATGATAGTAACTATTTTAAAAATTGCAAATTCTAGTATGTTTGGATTTAAAAGCAGAATCGAGACTTTAAGTAGAGCAATAAATCTACTTGGAATAAATTTTACAATTTCAATTGCTATTGGTAGTGCAATTCAAAATACAATAAATAGCAATTTATTAGCATATGCTGTAAAAAATGAAGACTTTCTTTTTGTTAGTGCATTAGCAAGTAATATTGTAAATACTTGGGTTTCAAATATAAATCTTGATTTGAGAAATGAGTTACTTTTACCTGCATTTTTACAAGAAGTTGGCAAATTTATCATTTCAGAAGTAATCCAAAAAAATAGAAAATCTGAAGAATTCTTAATGGAATTGGAAGAGTTAAAAGATACAACTTTTTGTGAAAAAGAGTTCATGGGATATAGTTGTGCAAGAATTACAGCTAATATTTTTAAACAATGGAACATAAGTCCTAATATAATTATTCCTATTGCCTTTACAGAAAATATTGAATCTTGTCCTAATGAGTTTAAAACAAAAGCTCAAATTTTAGAAATCATCAAAATCCTATGTGATATTCGGTATCCATTAAGTGATAAGAATATTGAAAAAGCATTAGAAAAAGTTAATTTATATGGTTTTGATATTGAGCATTTTGTAAACTCTATTGATGTTATAAAAGAGGTAATTAATCAAAATTCTTAACTTACGCATAAGTAAGTATATACTATAATATGTAACTTTTTTACACAAAGGGGTTTTTGTTGTTAGATGTTACACTAATAGTTTTATGCGCTGGGAATTCTTCGCGGTTTGAGCATAAAACAAAAAAGCAATGGATTAGAATAGAAAATGAACCTTTATGGCTAAATGTCACTAAAAGGTTAGCTTCATTTTCACAATTTAATAATATCATTGTGGCTTCCCATGAAGATGAATTAAATTATATGAAAAACTTCACCGATGATTTTACTTTTGTAAAAGGTGGAGAAACTAGACAAAAATCTATTTTAAACTGCTTAGAATTTGTAACAACAAAATTTGTAATGATAAGTGACGTTGCACGTGCTTGCATTCCCCAAAGTGTAATTAAAAACCTTTTAAATGAAAAAGAAAATGCAGATTGTATCGTTCCTGTTTTAAATGTGACAGATACAGTGATTTATGAAACAAATACAATAAATAGAGACTCAGTTAAACTAATTCAAACTCCGCAACTTTCCCTTACTCAAACTTTAAAAAAAGCCTTAGATACTCAAATTGAATTTACAGATGAAAGTTCTGCTATTAAAGAAATAAATGGAACTATCAAATATATTCAAGGAAGTAATGAAAGTAAAAAACTAACTCTAGGAAATGAACTTGATGAACTTCCTTGTTTAAAAGAACCATCAAATAACTTCTTTACTGGAACTGGTTTTGATATTCATGCATTTGAAGAAAATAAAGAGATGTTTTTAGGTGGAGTAAAACTTCCTTATGAATTTGGTTTTAAAGCTCATAGTGATGGAGATGTTTTAATTCATTCTATTATTGATGCGCTTTTAGGAGCTTGTGGAGCGGGAGATATTGGTGAATTTTTTCCCGATACTGATGAAAGATATAAAGGTATTGACTCAAAACTTTTATTAGAGCATATTGTTAGATTTATTTACAATGTTGGTTATGAAATTGTAAATATTGATACGACAATAATCGCTCAAAAACCAAAAATAAATTCATTTAAACATGAAATAAAAAATTCTTTAGCTGCGTTATTGAATATTGAAAAACAATTTATAAATGTAAAAGCAACAACTGCTGAGAAAATGGGATTTATTGGTCGAGCAGAGGGTGTGGCTGTACAAAGTATAGCTACATTGAAATATTATAATTGGAAACAAAATGAACATATTAATTATTGAAAATGAGATTTATCTAGCACAAAAAGTTGTGTCAAGACTACTTGATGATGGACACAGTTGTGATTATATCGAATCACCAAATATAGATAATCTTACAAAAGATTATGACACAATACTTTTATCAACATCTTTGCCATCTGCTTTATGTAAGAATATTATAAAAAAATACTCAGAAAATTCAATTATACTGCTTTTAGTTTCTTATATTTCAGATGAAACAGTTACCAATCCTATTAAAGATGGTGCAAAAGATTATATTATGAAACCATTTATTATGGATGAATTAATTAGAAAAATTTATCATTACAAAGATTGTAGAAGTTTAAAAAGAGAGTTGCAAACTTTAAGAGAATATTTTGAATTTACAATGACAGATATTGATACAACAGATACATTATTACCGCCATCATTTCCAACATTAATAGAATCAAATTCTCAGAAATGTGCAGATAAATTGGTTTTTGAACTTTCGAGAAAAATGGATTTACCGATTAATTTTGTCTCTTTAACTTCATCATTATGGCAAAAACAAATAAATGCAATTCAAGGAAAATCAATCATTTATCTTACAGATTACCATACTTTAAAAAAGAATGTTAAAGAAAATGTTATCAAATTTATTGAAGACAAAAATTGTGTAGTTTCAACATTGGAAACAGAACTAGAATTCCCATATAGAAAAATAGAGTTTAATAATGAAAACCAACTTATTGGAAACTCAAATATTATGACTATAAATGATTATGTAAAAATGATGGTTGTTTCTTATCAAAATAAATATCCAGATACTGAATTATCAAAAAAACTAGGAATTTCGAGAAAATCTCTTTGGGAAAAAAGAAAAAAACTAGATATAGAAAAGAAAAAATAAGGAACTATTATGAATTTAAGAAAATTCTTTTTAACAGTTGGATTTAGTGGATTAAGCCCAAAAGCACCTGGAACGGTGGGTTCTTTTGTATCTTTGTTTATTGGACTATTTTTACTTGAGTTTTTACATGTATCAACTCTATTTTTATTGGCTTTATTAATTACCGTAATTGCGATAAAACAAATTGACATTTACGAAAAAGAAGTTGGTATGCATGATGGGAAAGAAATAGTTATAGATGAATTAGCAGGAATGTGGATTGCTCTTTCTATTTGTGGAATTAATAGTGAGAATATAATTATTATGGCTGTTTTATCATTTGTATTTTTTAGACTCTTTGATATTTGGAAACCATCATTTATAGGAAAAATCGACAGAGATGTAAAAGGTGGATTAGGAGTTATGGGTGATGATGTAGTCGCGGGAATTGCTGCTGGGATTTCAAGTGCTGGAGTTTATCAACTAATTGAGAAGTTTATTTTATAAGAATTTTCATTTATAAAAAAAGGGAAGTTTTGATAAACTTCCCTTTTTTTTTCTTATTAAAAAATCTATTTTACTATCTTCGCAAACTCGTCAAAAATATATTTCGACTCATGAGGACCTGGACTAGCTTCTGGGTGATGTTGAACTGAGAATATCTCTTTATTTTTATATTTAACACCTTCAATTGTATTATCAAATAAATTCATATGAGTTACATCTGCAATTTCTACAATATTATCAGGAACATTATAGTTATGATTTTGTGCAGTAATTTCTACAACCCCATTATTAGCAACTGGGTGGTTACCACCATGTTGTCCAAATTTAAGTTTGTAAGTATCATAACCATGAGCAATTGATAACATTTGATGACCTAAACAAATTGCAAAAATTGGAATATTTGTTTTTACTAGTTTTTGAACTTGCTCTTTCTCAGCTATTAAAGTAAGTGGATCACCTGGACCATTTGATAAGAAAATCCCACCTATTTCTTTTGCTTCAAATCTAGCTATTAAATCATCTGCTTTAAAAGTTGATGGTACAACTTCTACTTCAAGACCTGAGTTAACAAGTTCATTTAAAATATTTCTTTTAACTCCAAAATCAATAACAAGAACTTTTTTATCACTCATAACTGCTTTGTTATAAGCTTTGATAGAGTGATTCCAAGCTCCTGATTTATGAACATAAGACTCTTTTGTTGATACAATTTCAATATAATTTATATCTTCAATTCGTGGACTTGCTTTTAGTTGTTTTGCTAATTCATCTTTATTAGAAATTTCAGTTGAAGCTATCATCATCATAGCTCCCTCATCTCTAATAATTTTTGTTAAATATCTAGTATCAATATCACAAATTCCCAAAACTCCATGTTCTTTTAATAAAGAATCTAAATCATTTTGCGCTCTATAATTTGAATATTCAGCATGATAATTTCTTACTAATACTCCTTTACAATGACATTTTCGGCTTTCCATATCATTGTCATTAACTCCGACATTTCCAATTTCTGGCATTGTAAAAGTTATGAATTGTCCAGCATAAGAAGGATCTGAAATAATTTCTTGGTATCCAGTTAATGATGTATTAAAAACTATTTCTCCAACAGAAGTTCCAGTTGCACCAAAAGATTTTGCTTCTAAAAAAGTCCCATTTTCTAAATATATCCATACTTTTTGCATTTATATCAATCCTCTTTTTGTTAATTCCTCTTCATATAATCTATGATAAACAAGATCATAATCATCAGTTCCTGGTATTAATTTTCTTTTATAATTTTTTAATTTAGCCATAACTTCACTATCTGCTTTTTCAAAACCTTTCATAAAGTCATCTAAAGAAGCAAAAATTACATTTTTTATTTGATTATCAGAACAGGTGTAATGTATAAAATCTTCTTCCCATAAATAATCTAATATTTGGTGAGCAATATCTGAAAATCTATCTTCATTATTTAAAATTACGCCAAAATCATTAGCTAATCTCTTTTTCGTCATCCAAAAAAGTTGTCTTCTATCCGCATTTAAATACTCGATTTCTTCTTCTTGTTCTTCAAGAATTTCTTGTACTTTTTCATCTAGACCAAACTCTTTTTCTAAATCAGCATCTAATATTCTTTCAACTTCTGCTTCAATACTATGTTTGTCTTTTCTAACCTCAACAAAGTCACAACTAATTAAATCTCTTGTAATTCTTCTTGAGACATACGGTGTATGATGTAATTTCATTCTCATGCGTTTTTACCCCCTTATAATTGTGTCATCTCGTTCAGGAGATGTTGAAACGATTCCAACTTTAACAGAAGTAATTTCTTCTATTTTTTCTATATATTTTTTTGCATTTACTGGTAGTTTATCATAATCTCTAATTCCAACTACACTTTCCCAACCATCAATCTCTTCATATATTGCTTTTACATCTTCTAAATGTGTTGGAACATAATCTATTCTTTCTCCATTTAATTCATAAGCAACACAAATTTTAATTTTGGCAAATCCATCTAAAACATCAAGTTTCATTAAAGCTAATTGATCACAACCATTTAATCTTGCAG